>Ga0164290_1000280_pt1 | contig 184889 bp, 118 predicted proteins | sample Micstemetagenome_FD_108782 | JGI IMG/M metagenome (GOLD analysis project Ga0164290, IMG submission 108782) | Contaminated culture microbial community from soil near Moab, Utah, USA - Microcoleus steenstrupii SON62 (Illumina Assembly) | ecosystem: Environmental > Terrestrial > Soil > Soil crust...
CTTTGCATCCAGCAACAGAGCCGCCACGCCGGCTGCATGCGGTGCTGCAGCAGAGGTGCCAAAGAAATTAGGGAATGGATCATTATCAATATTCACGCCGCCAAAATCCACTGTTGTATTAACACCATTCGGTGCTGTGATGTCCGGCTTTTGCCTGTCACCCTCATTTTTAATATTTACACCTCCCCGTGATGAGAAAGAAGCAACGGTTGGAACATTACCATAAGCTGGTGTATTGGTATACAACACTGCACCAACAGTAATGGCACCAGTTGCATTGGCTTGTGCAATCACGGTTCCTGTGCCCTGGGTATTGTTGAGAATACTTCCTTCTCCCCTGAATAAAATGTATTTGAAACGAATATTACCTGTGCCTCGTTTACGGGTAACGATCACCTTCGCATCTACCGTGGCCTTCACCACAAAAGGCATCACTTCAAAAGGATCACCACCAAGATTGTTCCTGTTAAAACCAAACAGGCTGTCGCCATTTGGAGTAACGAGGTAAATATCAAGATCATTGGCTGAACCAGTTGCCTCTCCATCAATGCCACTTACTGAATAGAATTCATCATCCCATTGCATAGCGATGGTATAGGTACCTTTGGTTAAGGTAATGGGCTGGTAATAATCTCCGCCACCAAAGTCGTGTGCAAAACCAGAGCCTGCATATTTAGCAGGAGGAGCGATGGGGCTGAAAACTGCTTCATAAGATTTGATACCAAAATTACCGGCAGAGGTGAAATAACTTACACCTGAGGCTGCCACTTCATCCACGGCTTTGGTGATCACACCATCGGTAAAGAATGGCTCTGTGATATAAGTAATATCATCTACAATCACGTTACAACCAGAATCTCTCAATACCTTAATGCCTTCAGCCATATGGCCGGCACTAACGAAACCAGAACGGAAATACAATTCTGCACCCGGTGCCACATCATGAACGATCTGCAGCATGGCACGGCCCTCGTCTGTGGCACGGCCATAAGGATATTCGGCTGATACTTTTACCGGCAGCGTGTTACCGTTAGGGTTAGCAGAGCCAGGAAGGTCACCCTGGGATACATCCAAACCAGCCGGGTTAAAGGCTTTTGTATTATAGCTGTCGCTTAATACGCCCACTTTAACGCCGGTACCAGAAATATTCCAGGCTTTTTTGGCTTTGTCTGAATGCATCGCTTTATCGCCCTGTGTAACAGTTAAGCCGGTAAGGCCTGACGCAATAGGAGAAAAATAGGGCCTTGCATAATTGATGAACTGCGGAAGCTGGTTCAGCTTTGGCAAATTACGTATCGGCATAAAGCCGGTAATGATCAAGGTTGCTTCGCCATTGTCAATAAAGTCACGCATGCCGTACTCGCTTGTTGAAAGCAGGTTCAACATGGTACTGTAATTCCCTTCGATCACGATCACTTCCACCAGCACCAGCGTATCGTTGGATACAGCATCCACCTTAGTAAGGAAAATATTATTTATCTCGCTCGTATCAACAACGGATCCGGGATAGAAATACAATTGTGTAAGTTCAGAACCGATCAGGCTGTCTGTATTTCCTGTAAGTGGTGGTTCATAATAAGGCACGATACAATTGGTTAATTGCACATTGAGGTTGGCCGAAGCAGTGCAACCATATGCATCAGAAACTGTATAAGTATAATTTCCTACCCCGATATTGGTGGTATCACTACCTCCAAAAATATATGGTGCCGTACCATCAACCGGAATTAGGCTGATGCTGCCGGTAGTGAGTCCGCTTTCGCTGCAAATAAGCAAAGTATCGGCAGAAGAAGTTGTTAAAGTGAGATAACAGCACCTGGTGCCGGTAACCACTCCACCCGGGGCTACCCAGTTTGAGGTGGATCCGTTCAATGCAAAATTCAGCAGCGTGAGCTGGTTACCATTACCACTGGAATCATTCAGTACTGTTTCTGTTGGATTAGGAGCAGAAGCCAGGCCCTGGTTGAAATTGTAAGCAGCAAGAAGTCCTGTTTTGGCAGTAGTTATTTCGCAATTCAAATTGTTCACAATTTCCGTTGGCGTGAGTGCTTTGTTCCAAACCCTCAACTCATCAATACCACCTCTCCAGAGTTCTGTTCCGGCATCCCATGATGAACCAACCAGGAAGTTAGCAACCGGGTTTAATGGCGGACTTGCCACAGGGCTTTCTAATGGTGAACCTTTTGTAGCCACCAATGCACCATCAAGATAGATCAACAGATCTTCCGTAGTTCTTACTACCGTGTAGTTATGCCACAAACCATCTTGTGGAAATGGGGCTGCTGTTAACCAGCCATCACCCACACGGATGGTACCGTCAAAAAACTGGCCGATATAAAACTTCCTGCCTTGCGAAACGATGTTTACCAATTCACCCAATACAGGATTATCATATTTAGCCCAAACAGACACGGTGTACGGACTGTTATTAACTGGTATCAGTTCAGCAGGCCCGGTGATATAATCATCAACACCATCAAAATGCAGTGCGGCTGCTACAGGAGTGGCACATGGTGTAACAGATGGAACAGCTGCATTATAATCATCACAATCTGTATTATTTAAGATAAATCCTGCTGGTTGAGAACAAGCGTAAACCTGGTAGGTTGTAGAGCCAAATCCATCCGTATCCCTGTCGCGATAATAAATAGTGGCAGGCGTTACCGTTACATTTTGTGAACAGGTAGCTGTATTGTTCAAAGCATCTGTTGCTGTCCAGGTAACCAGTGTGGTTCCGATAGGGAAACAGGCTGGTGCATCATTGGTAACAGTAACCGTTCCTTCTCCGCCTCCTGTACCCGGTGTTGCCGGGCCAACGATCAATACAGCAATGGCACCAGTGGGTGTATTAGGATAGTAAAATTCCTGGCAGAAAAAGTCAAGTGAACCTGCCTGTGTAAGATAATAAACGCCTGGGGTGGTTGGTGCAGTAAAATTGACAGATGGGCTTACTGCATAACCGTTGTTAATGTTCGATTCACAACGTAAAGTTTGGAAAGTGGAGCCAATACCAATAGAGGTTTGTACAACGCAACCCGGACAGTATCCATTGATCTGATCAAAAACCACCGACAGGTCATAACTTAAACTGACCGATGAACCAGGCGCAACAACAGAAGTGTTGCCACCACCATTGATAGAAACATTGGTATATGTCTGGAACCTTTCATAATTATCAATCACTGCCGGAGATGGCACCGCCTGCGGCGTAAACACATAATTGCAGGCCCCAGCTATATTGTCCTGGCAGATAGTAATATCAGATACACAACTGATAACAGGCGCACAGGCTAAACTAAACGTTGCACCTGCGTCTTTACCTGCAGACCAGAAGTTATTCATATGCGTAACATCACTCACTTTGATACAGGTAAGTGCCGGATTGTTGGTGGCATCAAAATTCAAGAAGTTGGTATTATTACCATTTTGAACATTCAAACTGGCAAGCTGGTTATCGTAGCAGTATAGTTGTGTTAACGATGTTAATGCAGACACATCCAGATGCTGTACTGCGTTACTGCCAACACTTAAATAAGTTAATGCTGTATTAGAAGATACGTTTAAAACCGTGAGGTTATTGGCATCGCAGTTCAGCCTGTCTAACAATGTCAAACTGGACACATCAATGTTTGACAGGGTATTATTCTGACAATATAACTGTGTAAGCGCTGTATTGGTGGATACATTTAAAGAACTGATCTGGTTAAAGCTAATATCAAGGAAATTCAAACTGGATAGGTTATACGTATTCACCGCTGTAATGCCGAGGTTATTCCCTGCATTTAAATAAGTAAGTTGTGCTAAAGCGGATACATTTAATATACCACTGATGCTGTTGTCACGGCAATTTAAACTGGTAATATTTACAAATGCTTCAATACCGGTGAGATCAAAAATTTGTGAACCCAAACCAGTATATTGAACATCTATCACCCCTGTATAAGCGGTTGCTTCAGCACATTCGATCTCGTTGTTTGCATTGGCATCAAGACCAGGAATGGCAAGTAATTTTGTTTTAAATGTAACATCAGGAATATTAACGATGCAGGGTGCTGCACAAATATTTCCACTAATAACGCCACCTGGTGCCACCCAGTTTGAAGTTGCCCCGTTCAAACCAAAATTCAACAAGGTTCCATCGTAAATATTGGTGAATGAATTTAATAATGTGAGTTCACCGGTATTATTTGCGAATGCAGTGCCCTGGTTGAAATGATAAGCTGCCAGCAGGTTATTCTGGAATGAAATTTCACAATTCAGGTTGTTTTGTATCTCTGTTTGGGAAAGCACTTTTGACCATACCCGCAGTTCATCTATACTGCCGTCAAATTCATTAGTTGGGTAGGATATGTTACCAATACGGGATATGGATCCATCACCAATAAATGATGAAGGCGTTATCATTTGCCCGATTACTGTACCATCCTTGTACACAATTTTTTCTTTTGTCAAATCATCATATGTACAGGCCCAATGGTGCCAGTTAGCATCGTTGACAATTGGGATCTCCAGGTCATTTGGACCACCAAAGAAATTAAAAATAAATTCATCATTGCTTGAAAAACCGATGTGCAGTAGTTGATTGTCTACGCCATTAGTGCCCTGAGAAAAAGCAACATCGTAGGTGTTGGTGGAGTTACGTTTCAACCACATTTCCACAGAGAAAGATTTGTTGGTAACATCCAGCCCCACGTTATTTATTTGAACCTCGTCATCTACACCATCAAAATTCAATGCCGCCCCTATTGTTGGAGTGGCAGGTTCCCCGATCTGGAACTCGCTGAAGGTGGCAAAATTATCGGCGGTGATTGAATTACCTGTTCTGTTGGTTACGGGAACATCCTCCCATATTCCACCGTCTAATTTAGATACAATAAAATTGGCTGGATTAGCCCCTCCATCCACTTCTGTATTTTCATCCCAGTTAAAGGTTACTTCGGCACCATCAAAAGCTGCATCGATATTGGTAAAACGCCAGGTACGGTTTACACTCTTATTGGAATCAATCCCTGAACTTGCAATCTGGGGATTGTCACCCGCTACCGTTGACAGACTAACAGAACCATCTGCAGTCAGTTGCAACGTAACAGTGGTAGGCCTGTAATAATTTTCATCACCCACATCAAAGGTTTCTGTAACAAACCCTGGAGCACCAGAAAAGTAACGTTGCAGTTCACCAATCACATAACTGTTTGCATTGGCATTGAATACACCCACATTAAAGCCCGCAATTAATTTTTGACCATTTGCCACCGTAACCTTACCATTAAACAATTGCATACCACCCTCATACACCGTCTGTGTTCCATTCATGGCAATACCGTTGCCATTGTTAACAATAAAGGTTTTTATCTGCCCCGTTCCCGAAATAGTTTGTGCTTCTATGCCCTGCATCATCAACCCGGTGGCAATAGTTCCGTTGTTGGTAATTGATGATCCTGTAAACATTACATTATATATACTTTGCCATGTTGCACCCGTGTTGATAGTGTACGCACCATTATGAATGCCAGGGTTACTATTAATGGTGAGTGTGCCTGCATCAATAATAATGGTACCATCATTTTCCCATTGCATCGGTTCAACAATAACAACTTCACCTCCATTATTTTTTGTAATGGTTCCCTCTGTGGTATTAAAGATCTTTCCTGCATTGTCTGTTGAAACTGCAACCGCATCGTTAAAAATAATTTGCCCGGAATTATTGAGCTGTGATGTACCATTGAGATTAATATTGCCCTGGGTATTAAAATTGAGCGTGCCATAATTGTTAATGATCAGATCATTGATATCAAACGATGTACTGCTGCTGCTTTCTGTCCATGAAGATCCCTGGTTAATATTCAAGGTACCCGGACCACTAAAATTAGAAAAACTATTGGTGTTGAGTGAGCCGCCATCTCCCATAGCAACTACAGCGCCGGCAGCAATATTAAGGTTGGCTGTATTGATATCCAAAGTGCCAAAAATATGGAGATCATTGGCTGATGGACCATCCTGGATATTGATATCTCCTTCGCCTATCGCCAACCGGCCAGATGAGTTAATCGTAAGTTCATCTATGGTGATACTAAAACTATTCACTGTAACATCATGACTATTCATAATGGCAACAGCTATACTGTTAGTGGCATCCGGCACTGATGTGGCAGCGGTCCATGGTTCATTTCCGTTGGGAGATGTCTGCCATATCGCCGGATTATTCCAACTGCCACTGGAAACAGTTTGATAATAGAGCGGACCGGCAGGTGCCGAAGCTTCTCCAATTTGAAATGAGCTGAAAGTGGTAAGGTTACCTACATACAGCGTGTTTTCTCCCGGTATAACACCCGCAGGCAGCGTCCAGTTGGGATCATCATATTTTGCAAGGATAAAATTATTAAACAATGCACCACCATCCACATCCGTAGGGGCCCAATTAAATGTGGCATCGCACTCCGTAAAGGTGAGCCCGTTATTAAGAACTGTCCAGGAACGGTTTACACTTTTAGCAGCATCAATACCAGACCCGGTAATAGCAAAGTAGTCTCCGTCATCTGTTCTTACCTGCAGGTTGCCGGCACCCGTAAAATCAGGATCCAATGTAACAGGAGCGTACACACTGGCACCACCCACCGGGAATAATTTAGGCCCAGGATTCACAATATCACGGGACACACTTCCCAAAACATAGGAGGCGTTACTTGCATTGTTAACTACAACAGCATCTCCCAGGTTTAATTTATTGAGTGGAGTAATTTTACCAACCAGCAAATCCAGGGTACCCGTTACTGTTGGGAACTCTGTGGCGGTAATACCGGCGGCATTATCCATTTTCAGGTTCACTATGGAACCATTTCCCTCCAGGTTTTGGTTGGCATTACCGGAAAATACGAGGTTGTTTAATGAAACAAGGCCACCAATTCCTACCCTGAATGTGGGTCCGGTAAAATTAAATACTGCAGTACCCGCCAGGGTTCCAATCACATCATACGTGCCGCCATGGGCACCATCACTATTGTTAACCGTAAGTGTGCTGCCTCCATAAATTCTTACAGTGGCATTGTTGTTAAACAGCACCAGGTTGCTGATGGTAACAGCGCAGTTATTATCAAAAAACACTACACCAGCATTATTGCTGATACTGGCAAGGGTGCCATCAGTTGATATGATGTTGGTTAGGTAATTAAAATAAAGACTATCAAAGTTGTTGATGGCATTTGATGTTCCCGTCATATCAATATTGCCGGCACCATCCAGCGTCATTATATTATAATTGTTAATGGTTGTATTGAGATCATTAAAATAAAAATCTCCCGAACCCGACCAGGTAAGATTGCCATAGTTATTGATCGTTAAACCGCCGCCGACTCCGAAATAATCTCCCGAAAGAGGAATAGACATACTACCTCCTGCCTGGATTTCCAATTGACCTGAGCCGTTAAAATTTTCTGATGCAGCTGTAATAGAACCTGTAGAAGAAACCACCATTTTTCCGATAATGGTAACATTGCCATTAACCACACCAAGAGTGCCATTTAAAAGAAGGTCATCACCTGCACCATCCAATATGGTAAAAGTTGCCCCATCGAAATTAAGCATGGCACCTTCTTCTACTACTATCTGGTCACCTTGAACATCACCTTCAGGATTATTTAAAGTATGTCCTGTTCTTACAGTAATTACATTGCTGTTATTACCATTGGGTGCTGCAATGGCAGGTCTCCATGTATCTCCGGCATCAGAAGAAATTTGCCAGGTAGAAGGAGCGAGCCAGCTGCCACTTGAAACCGTGCGATAATCCAATATAGCAGGCTCGCCTACCTGGAATTCAGTTCGCACATTGGTGTTGGGGGTGTTTACCCTTATTGAAGTGGCTGATTGCAGGAAAACCTGGGACTGAAACCAGTTGCCACCATTAAATTCACGTGCAATGAAATTATTGGTATTGGCCCCAAGATCCACTTCTTCAGGCGCCCAGTTAAAAGTAGTTTGGCAAAAAGCATTGCTTACAGTAACCTCCACAGCCCAATAGCGGTTCACGCTTTTAGCAGGATCAATATCAGAACTTGCAATATTGGGATGATCAGGGTTGGTAGTAGAAATGGTAACACTTCCATCTCCTAATGAAGTAAAAACTGAAACATCTACCGGTCGGTAACCGAGTGCATCACCCACCCTGAAGGATTTGGTAACGTTGCCTGCCTGGTAATTTATTTGAAGGTTTCCAATAACATAACAAGGGTTTACAGCGTTGTTTTGTGTAAAAGCAGTTTGAACTAAAATTAACCTGTTAGCGCCTGTAGTTATATTCCCTCCGCTAAAATTTAGCGTATTTGTTATAGTCTGGTTCCCCCCTACTAAGGTCAAACCTGCGGGATTGGCGGTAGTAAGGGTATTTATACTTCCCGTACCTGTGAGCGTTTGCGGATTAGTACCCCAGGCAATGAATTGTACATTAATAGTACCATTATTAATGGCATTGCCATCAAACTGAATACCTGCAAAGCCAGTAATGAATGCCCCTGCAGCCACATCTAAAGTGGCAGAGCTGGCTATAAACATCGTACCGTTTTGAACAACATCATTTCCGGGCCCGTTAGCAATAGTTACAACAGCATTAAAAGCATGTAAAGATGCTGCAGCGTTTATAACTACCTGGTCAATTGCTACTGGTTGTGTGATGGAAACCGTATGCGGGCTTTGAATAGTTATTACACCATCGCTGCTGGAGGGTGCCGTTGCTGCTGCCACCCAAAAGGATCCGTCAAATGTTTCCCATGTATTGATGTTTTCCCACGATCCTGTAGCAATGCTGCGATAATCACCGGGATCCTGGGCATGCACAGTATTGGGACTTAGCGCTAACAGGCTCACTAAGAAAACACACAGCGGCATAAATATTTTTCCCATTTTTCTAGGATTGACTTTTACAGCTGTGCAGTTTACGTAACAGGTAGAATTATTCATATTTCTGGTTTGATAGATCAGTTAAGCTGGGTTTCATCAGGATATTGCAGCAATTGGATTGTACGCTTCATTTTAAACAGGGACCTCTTGGTAAGTCTCAAAACTGGAAATGATCAGCGATTTCAGTTAGCTTTTGATTTTGGCATAGGTTTTTGGCAGTATCAAAATTTGAATTAAAATCCGGTAAAGACCTGTAATTTTTCGCCATCACCCTGTACTTTTTCGTCATTAAGCCGTATAAATACGCTCTGATAAAGCTCTTGTTGTAGTTCTCTTGGTTAATGCCATTCAATTCATCCCCGGCAAACCTTAGGGACGTTTTTACTATTGCGATACATAAAAGTGCAAATGAACAGATGGCTCCAAATATCAAAGGATGCATTTAATTTTTTTTTGCATGGTTTATCAAGACCATTGAGGCCTTAATATAAATGTGTCTAAGCGGGAGGTAACAGTAAAAAAGGTTACTGATTCATAGGGTATCTTCTACGTTGGCAGAACACATAGGATATTGAGACCACAATGCTACGGATTTTTTGTGATACATAATACATTTATCCCATAGCTTTTTGGCAAAACAACCAAAAGATAATACGGCAGGATATTCCTATAGGATTGATGCCCTCCACTCCTGCGGTGTTTCCCCATACTCCTGCTTAAATACCCTGGCAAAATAGCCCGGATCATTATACCCGCATTCATAGGCAATCGCTGCGATGGTATTGGCAGGATGCTTCAGCATTTCTTTTGCTTTACTCAACCGGATCATCCTGATAAACTTATTGGGTGAACAACCCGTAAGTGCATCCAGCTTGCGGTGCAATTGGGAGTGGCTCATAAAGACCAGCCGGCACAACTGTTCAATGGTAAATTCTGCATTCGACAGATTTGCTTCAACAGCCAGTCGTACTTTCTGTACAAATTCGTCTTCCATTAGATTTTGTACAGCAGGCCCTTCACTTGTTATTGCCTCTTCCTTCATTAAAACAGCACTATTGTTAAGTCCGGCATTTTTCAGGTAATGCTGTTGAAGACTTTGGCGCAATTCGAGCAGTTTTTTTATACGTATCAGTAATTCTTCCCTGTTAAATGGCTTTTCAAGATAAGCATCTGCGCCCTGGAGCAAGCCTTCCATTTTACTCTCAAAACCTGCTTTGGCCGTAAGCATTATCACGGGGATATGACTGGTGCGTTCGTCTGCCCTCAAACGGCGGCACAATTCAAACCCATCAACAAAAGGCATCATTACATCAGTGATGATGAGATCCGGGATCAACTCTGAAGCAATATCAAAACCTTCCCTTCCATCCTTACCCACTGCCAGCCGGTAATCGGGCAGGCAGGATGCCGTATAGGCAACCACATCAGCATTATCTTCCACCAGTAATATCAACGGCCTGCTGCCCGACAGTTTGTCTCCCGTAATTTGCGTACTGCTTACCGGGGTAAACTCTTTTTGATACATACCGGTTTCTATGGCAGTGCCTGCTGATGCGTCTATTCCATGCGACTTTGTTACTGGCAACAGCACGGTGAACTCAGAGCCCTTATTAGAACCTGTTGGTGGACTTTTTACCGTGATCTCCCCTTCCATCAGCTTCACCAATTCTTTGGTAAGTGCCAAACCAATACCAGTTCCATCTGCCTTCCTGGTGTGGCTGTTATCCAGTTGGTAAAACCGGTCGAAAATATGCTGCAGCTGGTTTTCAGGAATACCAATACCGGTATCTTTTACTTTTATGATCAATGAAGATCTGCCTGTGTCTCCAGGAATAGGCTGCTCTACAATAGTAATGTAAACATTCCCTTTTTCCGGTGTGAATTTTAACGCATTGGATAATAAATTAGCAACGATCTGCCGTAGCTTTTCGGGGTCATAGGCTGTATGCAGCGCATCCATTTCTGATAAAAAATGCAGTTGCTTTTTCTGGCTTTCTGCCAATGAATGAAATGACTCAACGATATAACGGAGAAAATTAACGATGTCACCATGTATCAGCTGCAATTCCATTTTTCCTGTCTCCAGTTTTGACAGATCGAGCATTTCATTTACCAGGTTCAGCAGGCTTTGCCCGTTGCGGATGATCATATTCATACCGTTGTCCAGATGGGCAGCGGGATCAGTTTTTACCTGCTGCGCCATACCAAGTATCACGGTTAGCGGTGTACGAAATTCGTGGGTGATATTGGTATATAGTTGTGTCTTTACAGTATCCAGCTCTTTTATTCTTTTGGCTTCCCGTTGTTCAAAACTTAATTGTGACTGCAGCTTTGCCCTGTTAACAGTAAATTTAAAATACGCCCTTATACCCAGACCTAACAATAACGCATAGCACCCATAAGCCCACCAGCTTCGCCACCAGGGTGGTAATACCCTTATTTGCAATTCTGCAATTTTATCGCTCCAGATACCCTGGCTGTTGCTACCCTGCACTTTAAAGATATACTTACCGGCTGGCAGGTGCAGGTAGGTGGCAGAACGCCGGGTGCCGCTTTCAACCCAGTCTTTGTCTATGCCCACTAACTGGTACCGGTACTTATTCTGATTGGGTGCTGTAAAATCAAGTGACGAAAATTCAAGTGTAAAAATATCCTGTAAATAAGAAAGCGTAATCTCCCTAGATTGCTCTACCGTATTTATTAACACCCCGGTTTTATCCCCGACTGTAACGGGCTGGTTATTGATCAATATATTGGTGATAAAAACGTTTGGTTCAAATCCTGGTGCCAATACATCTTTGGGGTTAAAGATATTTAACCCGTTTACGCCTCCAAAAACCAGGTTGCCATTAGGCAATTTCTTATAAGCACCGGTATTAAATTCATCACCCTGCAAACCATCTGCCTTTGTAAAATTCCGGAATACCCAGCTGCTGCTGCCGGCTTTGCCTGCCAGCATACAAAAAATGCCTTTGTTGGTGCTGCCCCAAAAATTGCCTGCAGCATCTGCAACAATCCCATATACTACATCATCGGGAAGGCCATCTTTAGCTGTAACATGGAAAAAATTCCCGGTATTTTTATCCAGCCTGTTCAGCCCTCCCCCCTTGGTGCAGATCCATAAATATTTATCCGGCTCCCGTGGGTCGTCCATAAAACTGGACACATGGTTGTAGTTGAGCGAATTGCGGTTGCTGCTGTTATTGTAATACCATTTTATTTGTGGTACAAAGTTGGTGCCGTTGCCAACATCCACCCTTGCGAAACCATCTGCTGTACCTATCCAAAATACACCCTGCCCATCTTCGTAAATATCACTACAAACAGCTTCAGCCTGCATCGGCCGTGATGAATTGGTATTGATGGTAAAGCTGTCAATTTTCTCCGTAACCGTATTAAATCTTGTGAACATTCCGCCCAACCCCGGCATCCAGATAATACCTTTGCTGTCTTCTATCATGGGTTGCTTGCTGCCGCGGCCACCATAAGAATTGATTTGTGGAAAGGCTTTTAGTTTGCCTGAGGCAGGGTCGTATTTGTAATACCCGCTGTTATCACTTTTAATGAGGTATTCGCCGGTTTTGGCAATGATGAAATTATCTATCTGCTGAATAAAAGCAATTTTGCTAAATGGATTGCTGATGACAGAGTCGTTCTTCTGCCTTCGCCACCCATAACCAAAATCGCCTAAATAAATGTCATTAGATGCAACTGGAACGATATACCGCACACTGAAGCGTGGCAGCAACGCCTTGAATTTGCTTTTTGAAATATTGAATTTCCTCAACCCATATCCTACCGTACCAGTCCATACCATACCCGAGCGGTCAATAATAAAAGGGTAAATCAATCTTGTGGCAGGCGGCAGTTTTTTATTCCATTGCAATGGTTTGCCTGTTATCAGATCGCTTACATCATACTGCGTGTTCTCACGGTGATGGTGATCCCACAAAGGGGTTTTTGTTCTGAATACCATGTTACCCTCGGGTATCTTTTCTGTATTAAACAAAGGGGTTACATTTTTACCATCATACAAAAAAAGATTGTTGTTGATAAGTATATTTTCATCATCAACAAAATAGCCGTTATTGATCACCTGCACATTTGCCCTCGGGATAAAACTGTTTTTATTTCCATCAAACCTGTACACCGTTTTATCCATGCCCTCTATCCACATCGTATTGCTTTTATCCTTACCCATGCTATGCACCAGCACATGGTTTGGCAATGCCAGTTTGATAATAAGCGGTGCTGCATTCTTTTCAAAAAAATGGTCGCTGAGCTCTACAATATTTAGTCCCGGTGCATCGGTGGCAATTAAAATTCTTCCATCAGGCAATTCGTTGATGCACCTTATTTCATTACCCGAAAGACTTGCCCGGTTAGAAAGATCATGCCCGATCCTGTAAAACTGCCCGGTTTTTTTATCATAGATATTGATGCCCGAATTCTCTGTTCCTGCCCATATCCTGCCTTTGGAATCTTCAAACAATTTCATGATGATGTTACTGCTGAGGGAATGAGGGTTGTACGGGTCGTTGGTAAACACTTTAAAACTATAGCCATCATACCTGTTCAAACCATTTTTTGTGGCTACCCAAATAAACCCATCCTGGTCCTGCAGCATATCAAAAACCATCCCCTGCGATAAACCCTCCGCAGTAGTAACCGACTCATATTCGTTTGATTTTTGTGCACACAGGGCCAGCCATAAGCAGGTAATGGAAATCGTGAGGATCAGTTTTTGATAAAGATTTTGCTGGCGCATTTACAGATAAAGATAATTGCAAAGCCTTTTTTATAACGCCGGCCACAAAAGAAATTAATTGGCCGGTTGCAAAATGACGAATTTATCCTGTTGCTGCACAATTTGTCCGGACGATAGCTGTAAAAGTACCTGCACAAGATTAAGAACTACTCACAAAGGGAAGCTGCATTGCAGACATTTGTGCCAGCTATTAAACCTGCCCTTTTTTATTACCTAACAATTTAAACCAAATTAAAATGAAAAAGAATCTCCGCAAGATGAACATGCTTGCCCTTTTGATGATGCTGCTGCCTTTTGCAGGTATCGGCCAGGTTAAAAATGTCATTTCCACCCACCGGGTATTTCCAAAAGTTGACAAAGTGCTGGAGTTTGAAAAGGCGCTGGCAGTACATGCACAAAAATACCACACTGGTGATGTTCATTGGCGTGTATTTGAAATACAATCAGGAACAGACATGGGAGGCTACCATATTACGGAGGGGCCTAAAAGCTGGGAATCAGAAGATGAAAGAGGTACCTTAGGCGAAGAGCATACCATTGACTGGAATAAAAATGTAGCGGTCTATCTAACAGACAGGCAGTCGGGTGGCTACTCAGTGTATGTGGATTCGCTGAGCACCATCGCTGTAGGCGACTTTTCAGACAAAATTCAAATTACCCATGTATATCCTAAAATAGGATGGACCAGTAAAATTGTGAGCATGATAAAAAAATTAAAAGCTGCCTGGACCGCAGAGGGTTCCACCATTGCGGTGTACGCTGTCAATGGATCAGGCCCGGCTCAATATGCAATAGTCAACAGGTACAAGCAGGGCCTGAAGGAAAAAGCATCCGGCTTCCGCAAGCCATTCAGGCAAACCTATGATGCGGTGCATGGTGCAGGTGCATATGATGAATATGTGGAAGACCTGCGCTTATATGTGAATGAATCCTGGAGTGAGCTGCTTTTTATGCGCAAAGACTTGAGTTCAAAATAAGAATATAACAAAGCCTGTAGGGTTATGCAACCTTACAGGCTTACCTTCAGTAACACCTTACTAAAACCTGCCGCAGCAATGAACAACGCTTCTATTGACCTTACTGCAAAAAAAAGCAACTGCATTCCTTCACTTTCGGAAAATAGTTTTTTAAGGTATTTCAATTTCATCGCTTTATATGTTGCACAAGGCATACCAGAAGGCATGTGCTTTTTTGGTATAACAGCCTGGATGGCCATGAACGGAAAAACACCCGGACAAATTGGAAGTTTTGTAGCGGCTGTTGGTTTACCCTGGAGTTTTAAAATTATCGTGGCGCCACTCATGGACAGGTTTAGTTATTTATCAATGGGCAGAAGAAGACCCTGGGTATTATTTGGCCAATTGGGCCTGGTACTCAGTTTTATTGCGATGGCATTGGTTCCCGATCCACTTAATAATTTAAATGTATTCATGACAGCCGGTTTTGCAGTGGGCTTCTTTGGTTCCTTCCAGGATGTGGCTACTGACGGCATGGCCATTGACATTGTACCAACAGATCAGCAAGCAAGGGCTAACGGTCTCATGTGGGGTGCAAAAATCATAGGAACTTCTGCGTCACTGGCACTCGGCAGCTGGCTAACTTATCAATACAGTTTCTCAACTGCTATACTTGCCTTGTCGGTTGCAGTTGGCCTGATCATGCTGGTGCCGCTTTTTTTAAGGGAACGGACAGGCGAAAAACTATTACCATGGACTAACGGTAATGTGTCGCCCGAAACAAAAAAAATGCAGCTCAACAGCTGGAGCATCATCGGCAAATCGCTGTATAAAGTATTTACGCTCCGCAACAGCCTGGTATTTGCTGCAACCGGCTTTATTACACAGGGCGCATTCAATTATATGGACACCACCCTGCCCATTTTTACAGTGCAGGAACTGGGCTGGACAGACAAGGCGTATTCGCAATTTTATGCAACCGCCTCCTTGATCGGGGGCATTGGTGGAATGCTGATCGGCGGAATGCTGATAGATAAATTTGGCAAAATACGTATGCTGAATATTTATTGCTGTACGGCCATTGTACTGGTATCCACGTTCGTACTGCTGCAGCCTTATTGGACAAACAAATGGCTTGTTGCTGGCTTTATGATCCTTTACCAGCTGCTGTTTGTATTTACGAGCATTGGCATATTTGCAACCGCTATGCAATGCTGCTGGAAAAAAGTATCCGCTACACAATTTACCCTGTACATGGCCATATCTAACCTGGGGCGCACGGCAGGCGCCAAATGCATCGGGCCAATGAAACTGCATTTCAACTGGCCCTATACGCTGATGGCATTTGCCCTGATGTTTGCTGTTGCATGGATGCTGATCCGGTTGGTACACATCAACAAGCAAGTGGAAAAAGTGCATGAATTAGAGAACCTGGAGCATGAGAACACTCTCACTTTACAGGCTTAAAAATACATTTGAAGAACTGGCGCTGCCGGAATTGTTGATAGAGATGGAGCTGGAAGTGCATAAAGCAAACTAAATATTCAAGGATGTGAAATTCTGAAATCAATTTCCGTAACAAAAAAATTAAAAATGTATGCTGCAACTAATGGTATTATATCCTCGTCCGGCGGATGAGCAACAATTTGAAACAGACTATGCAAAACATCTTGCACTGCTTCATGAAAAAACAGGCATGCCAGCAACGAAAAAGCCTTATACACTTACCAAATTTTTACCCGGCCCAATGGGTCCTGCTGCTTTCTACCGGATGTTTACCATGCCCTTTGAATCAGCAGAAGCATTACAGGCAGCATTGTCATCTGCAGCTATGCAGGAAGTGGCCGCAGATGCTAACCGCATTTCTACTGGAGGAACTCCGGTTATTTTAGTTGGAACGGAGGGATAGAAATTTAATAGCAACCCAGCGTGCTACAGGTGCCTGAGATAATACCCGGGATCATCCAGAAATGTTTTCGTGATCCGGTAATGGTCTGTATCTTTAAAATCAACCTGTTCCATACCTTCCTCTGTTACCTGGTACAATGCTGCACCGGGTAGTCCCATTAAAATGGGGGAATGTGTGGCCAGGATAAACTGGGCATTTTTCCCCTTCAGCACTTCCAGGATCAAAGACATGAGTGACAGCTGCTTTAATGGAGACAGTGCAGCTTCCGGTTCATCCAGCAGGTAGATCCCTTTATCACCAATGCGCATCTGCAGAATTTTTAGATAAGCTTCACCGTGAGAGTAGGCCTGCATATTATCGCCATACTGCTTTCTCATTTCATAGAGCGAATAGTTCATGCTTTCCGTCATACGGCTGATGATGGCGTCATCTACCTGGCCTTTTAAATCATACAGGTCAAGATCGATCTTCATCTTGTCCTTTTCCACGCCATTGATGAAATCACTAAAATCCTCTGCCCTGAAGAAAAAACCTTTTTTTGTTTGCCGCTGCCATTCCAGTTCTACAAAGGGCTGTAGCAGCCTGGCTGCTTCAAAGCCGGGGCTATTGGAGATAAAGCCGCCTATTAACGGAAGATTACAACGCAGCGCAATACTTTCCAGCACGGTTGATTTACCACAGCCATTGTCACCCACAAATATGGTAATCTCATTTTCAATAGATATCTCTTTTGCAAATTTTACGGCGGGGATATTGAAGGGAAATGGATGGGTTTTGCCAGAGTTGATATGGAAGGAACGGAGAAAAGGCATGATTGGTTGTTATCCGTGATTATTCTTTTTCGTTGGCAGGATGCTCAGATGGCAAATAAAATAACATCCCCACTATCCTTCTCTTCTTCGCTGTATATCTCTTCTTCTGTATCTTCATTAAAGTCGATCAGTGCTTTAATAATAGAACTGTATTTTACCCTTACATTGTTGTCCTGTTTATAAATTGTTCCGGCCCCATTCATTTCAAATTCTCCGGCGTCAGGGATGTTGAGTTTAATGATTATATATGATTCCACATCCATCAAATCATCTTCATCAGCATCTGGCATATCGGAAAAATACACAAAAGCTTCATCATTACCGCTCTCCCATGTAAAGTCAACGCTTGCTTTTTTGTCCAGGTACTTTACAAGCCATTCTTCAGCACTTTGTTCAATATTGCTATTTCTTTCCGCCCGCTCTCTCTCCCATTGGTTTTCGCTGAAACTTTTTGATGAAGTTACAGCAGCTTCGGGCTGGCTTCCCCTGCCAAACAATTTCTTCAACAGATCACTTATCAAACTCATGCTCAATATTTTTTATTTGTTTCAGATCAGGGCTGAACTGCCACCGCTCTCTAAGTTTAATATATTGCAGCAACTCATTGACACTGGCTGCCTGCAATTGGCTTGCCCATTCGAGCGCATAATCAATACCCAAAATTTCTTTTACTAGAAATATCCCAAAGTTGCTGTGGGTAATGATTAAAGTTGGCTGCAAACCAGACATCACAAGTGGCATCATTACAAACTCTTTTAGTTTGATATCTGCCGGGATAACAGGTTTTATAAAATCAGTAATGCCAGGATCAACATAATTGAACCAGTTATTTAAAGTGGGCACAATGCCCATCAAATCTTCTTTGCAATGTTCGGCAGCAATATCCCTGACCATCAGGGTTTGGCCATCAGCATTTTTTATAGTTTCTCCAAACTTTTGAATACAAAGTTCAATACCATAGGTATGATGTAAAAGTATTCTGTGCCGTATATCGAAATAGAACAGTTTACTTGAGTCAATAAATTTGTGAACTGGCAGATAGTCTTCGGCCCTTCCGTTGAATTTCTTTTTCGACAATAAACTGTGTTTCCAGTAGTTCATAATAGGTTGAAAAGACCCAGGCAAAACCTGTTCTCTTTTCAAATATACACAACTCACTTACACAGGAAAATAATTTCCACATTTGATTTTTTGCAGGCAGCAGCGGAAATAAACCCGCTTCTTCATCACATCTCCCATTACACCACCCCAGCCAGTTCCAGACTCCTCCTGCTGATCTTCCTATATTCCACATCCTCCACGATAGCATCCGGGCAGGCGATCAATGAAACACCCTTTTGTTTCCACCAGCTATTGGCTGCTAATTTTTCTGCATGAACAATGCCTACCAGCCAGCTGTGTTTGAATTCATTGTGCCATTCGGCTATCCATTCAAATTCATCCTTCTGTATGTTGTTTACATCGTCCACACTTACAAAAACCTTCAAATAAAAATCATTGGATAAGGTGGTGTCTGTTTGATGAAATATTTTTTTGTATTCGTATTTATAATCGTACCGCAAGGCAGAAATATCGCTCAGCATGGCAGATGCCGTTGGAAAGGCGCCCGCCCCTTTTCCTTTAAAAAAATGCTTATCCGCAAAACTGCTTTCGGTAATCACGGCATTAAATTCATTTTCCACAGAATACAGGTCATCCGTTTCATCTACAAATTGCGGTAGTACAAAGGCAGCCAGTTTGCCATCTTTTAATTTCTGTGCATTGGCAACCAGTTTTATGCGCCAGTTTCTTCCTTTGGCCACCATCGCATCGGGCAGGGAGATATGCTCTATACCGTTGAAAATAAATTCGTCTGTTTTTGCAACAATACCAAAGGAATGGGCCAGCAGGATCGCCAGTTTATTTGCAGCATCAAATCCGCCCACATCCAGCCGTGGATCACTCTCAGCAAAACCACTTTGCTGCGCCAGTAATAAGGCTTTATCAAATTCCAGTTGTTCCTTAAATATTTTAGTCAGGATAAAATTGGTGCTGCCGTTAATGATACCACGAAAAGAGTGCAGCAGGTCATTATCATAATATTCTTCCAGGTTGCGGATAATGGGCATACTGGCACAACAGGAAGCTTCATACAAAAATGGCACTTTGTGTTTTTGCTGCAACTGAAACAATTCCTCAAAGTGTTCAGCAATCATTTTTTTATTGGCACTAACCACAGCTTTTCCTCTTTGTAAGGCTGTTCGTACAATTTCAAAAGCCGCATCAGCATCATCTGTTAGCTCCACAATTACATTGATGTTACCGTCCTGCAGCAGATCATTGGCATCTGCTGTAAAATTTTCAGCTCCAATACTTCTTGGTTTGTCAATATTTTTTATGCAGATCTTTTTAATGGAAGATTGCAATGCAGGTGTTGTGCGGAGCACCTCATACAAACCTTTTCCCACCACGCCAAAGCCAAACAGGCCAATATTTAATTGTTTACTCATAGTAATTTCCTCCCTCGCCGCCCTTTAGCGGTGCGTTTATTTATGATTATAATAATGCAAACACTTTTAGAAAGAAGAGTGGCAGGTAATAAAAAAGCCCACCTGTTAAATCAGATGGGCTTGAATATGTTGTATTGATATTGTAAGCTTGGATCTGACTTATCTCGCCCTGACATATATCGCCAGGGATGGAATTGGCACCTTTTTCCCGGTTGTTAACGCCGGAAAGAGGTTGTCAAGGCTTCACAGGGCCATTACCCTCTGCCTTTCTTGATAAGTGTTGTAAAGAACTCGCCGGTTAACACCAGCATGCTGCAAAAGTATAAATGGTTGCGCTTACCCACCAAATTAATTTTTCTTTACGCATTATCTTTATGAAATATTTATGGATACTGCCGCATTAAAAGATTTTGTTCAACGTATTCATCCATTAAATGAAGATGAATTAACTGCCTTCTGCAGCGGCTGGCAACCGCTTACTGTAAAGAGAAAGACCATTTTAACAGCGGCGGGTGAAACGGAGCGTTACCTTTATTTTGTGAACCAAGGTATACAAAGAGCCTTTTACCTAGGGGATGATAACAAAGAAGCCACCATCGTATTCACTTATCCCCCATCCTTCAGCGGCGTAGCCGACAGTTTTCTTACGCAAACGCCCTCACTATATTTTTTAGAGACCATCACAGCCAGCAACCTGCTGCGCATTGGTTATGAACAAGTGAAGGAATTACAACAACAGTATACCGGCATACAGCAACTTATTTTCAATGCAACCGCTTTTGCATTAAAAGGTGCACTGCAACGGCATATAGAACTGCAATGCTTCAGCAATGAAGAGAAATTTAAAACCCTTTTAAAAAGAAGTCCGCACATACTCAATATTATTCCACATAAATACCTTGCATCTTACCTGGGAATGGATGCCACCAACTTTAGTAAATTAATCAATACGGTAAGCATATAATCTTGGTAAATACCAACATTAATATTGCCTGAACGATTGAGTTTTGTGTTATAAAAAACTACATAACATGAAAACAATTAAGAGCAGTCTTCTTTTAGACAATCTGATGGAACAAAACAGGGCCATCATCCTGCAGGCAGAACAATTAAAGCATTTACCAGTGGAAGCGCTGGAGAAAGCACCATCCCAGGATGCATGGAGTGTGGCACAGGTGCTGGAACACCTGAATATTTACTGCAGGTATTACCTGGATGCCATAGAAAACAAATTACACCACAATCAAACAAGTACTGCAGTTTATTTTTCGCCGGGCTGGCTGGGGAACTATTTTACAAAACTGATGCAGCCCGGAAACAATGGCCTGATCAAAAAGAAAATGAAATCACCGGCCAATGCACAACCTGCCATTGCACCTGATGCAAAAGAAATGCTGGATGAATTCATCCGTCACCAGCATCGCCTGCTTAATTTGGTACAAATAGCCAGGCAACACGATCTTAATAAGAACCGCATCCCCATTTCCATCAGCAAATTGATTGCATTAAAACTGGGCGATACGTTCCGGTTTGTAACAGCCCATCAACAACGGCATTTTATACAGATCCACAATACAATGGAGCTAATTAAAACAAATCAATTGAAGAAGCTGCAGTTTGCGGAATAAATACTCACTTTTCGCCTGATTTTATTGGTATCGTTTGCGTAGATAGTTTGACCGGAAAGCGCTGCCGGGCATCATTTTGGTTGTATTTTGGTAGCTGTAATTCAACAAAACTGCCTGGAAAGCTTGTGTATGAAACAACAAACCGCCTACTTTTTTTTAGCCATCCTGCTATTGTTAACTGTACAAATTTCTTTTGCAAGAACCTATTATGTGTCCCCCACCGGGAGCGATCTGAACCTGGGTTATGAGATCAATGCGCCTTTTAAGACGATGAAAAAGGCTTTGGGCAAAACTGATATGACGGAAATCCTGGTTCGTGGCGGTATACATTATATCACCGGCGATTCAACTGTAAGCATCAATAAAATCGGTACTGCCCCTGGTGCTTATACCATCCGGAACTATCCTGGTGAACGGCCCTTGTTTGATTGTTCTGGTTTGAATGCCACCAAAAAAGGTTTTAGCGTAACCGGCAGGTACTGGCACATCATTGGCATTGATATTATGAAAGCAAAAGACAATGGCATGTACATTACCGGCGATGATAACATCATAGAATTCTGTACTTTTTTTGAAAATGAAGATTCGGGCCTGCAGCTTTCGGGTGGCGCCACCAATAATAAGATCATTAACTGCGATTCTTATTTTAACAAGGATGCCACCAGCGAAAATGCAGATGGCTTTGCCTGTAAACTGGATGTGGGTACCGGAAACTCTTTTAAAGGCTGCAGAGCCTGGCAAAACTCTGATGATGGCTGGGATGGCTATCTCCGTGGATCAGACAATGTGACCACCACATTAGACAGCTGCTGGGCTTTCAGGAACGGCTACCTGAAAACAGGTGCCACCAGCGGGGCTAACGGTGACGGCAATGGCTTTAAAATGGGTGGCAGCGATGCTACAGACCTCAGTCACCATATGACGCTAACCCGCTGTGTGGCCTTCAATAACCGCAAAAGGGGCTTTGACCAGAATAATAACCGTGGCTCTATGACTTTGTACAACAATACATCCTTTGCCAATGCTTCGGGTAATTATATAATGAATTCCATTGCATTGGATGCAGGCAATTTAATGACAGTGAAGAACTGTATTGCCTTTACGGCCTCGGGCACTGCCGGCAGTAACAGCTTTGTAAGTGGCGCTGTTGTTCAAAGTAACAGCTGGCAAAGCCCCTTAGCTGCGTCTAACGCTGATTTTATTTCTTTGGATACGGTTGGCGCAAGAGCACCCCGTAAAACCGATGGATCGCTACCTGATATTAATTTTATGCACCTGGCAGACGGGAGTGACCTTATAGATGCCGGGCAAAATACCGGACTGTCATTTTCCGGTACTGCACCGGATATTGGTGCTTTTGAAAAGGCGCCCGCAGCTTCTCTTGTATATACTTTTACCGGAAACGGGAACTGGAATGATGGTTCCAACTGGCTGAATGCTGCGATGCCGCCGTCGACATTAAACAGCGGTAACCAGATCATTATTAATCATGCCGAAGGAGGCCAATGCTTATTAAACATACCCTACACCGTTAGCCCGGGAGCTGTACTCACAGTACTGCCCGGAAAGCAATTGACCGTGCCAGGAAGCCTGATCATCGCCCAATAGGCCGCTATACAGTTTACAGTTGCGGACCGCTTCCACGTTGCCTGTTGCCCCGTTGGCCATTATTGACTGGTGCTGATCCGAAATTTTTGAGTTTGTATGCAAACGTAAGCATAAAGTATTGCGTCAATACTTCGTTCTGTACATCTTCAATAAAACTTTCTGTAACGGTACGGTTGATGCTCCTGTTTTGTTTAAGCAGATCAAAAACAGACAACTTTAACTCTGCAGCCTGCTTCTTTAAAAACTTCTTGCCAATTCCTGCATTCCACAACCAATAGCTTTGATTAAAGCCGGCACTTAAACCACTGTAAGAAATATTGTTGATATCGTTCTGTATAAACCAGCCGCTTTTTGAAATAAGATTGATCTGTGCGCCGGCACTTTGTATTGTATAATTGTTACTCGTCTGCAATTGAATAGAATTATTGGCCCGGCTATAATTGATACTGTAGCTCAGGTTAAAATCAACGTACTCACTGATATTGCTTGACACTACAGCGCCGCCTGAGTAAGTATAATTGTTGGTGAGGCTGCTGGCATAATTCACCATGCCGGGAATTTTAGACCAGGTAAAGCCTCCATTCAGGTTGATATTTGACTTGATAAATTTTAACAGCATCGCATAGGTTAAAAATGAACGGAGACTCACAAAACCATCCAGATTAACAGGCTTGGTTAACTGGGCCCCTTTGTATAAAACAACGCTGTTGCTGATCAATGAATCACTGGCAGCAATAAAAGTGGCATTGGCTACATAGTCGTTGGTCTGCTGCAGGTATACATTTGCAAAAAAGCTTTGTCCCCTGGAAGTATTGGTAAAAGTGTACCGGGCGCTGAGTGTATTGGTGAACTGCTGCTCAAGATCAGGATTACCCGTAGTGAAGAATAAAGGATTATTGTTATTAACCACATTCTGCAACTGATTTACAGAAGGCGCATTTGCACTTGCCCTGTACATTAACCGGATATTACTTTTGGCAGAGAGTTTTTTCCGCCACATTATATTCGGTAAAAAGTTGCTGAATGCTTTATTCACCGTTGCCTGTACCGGGAACAGCTGGTCGCTGTTGAGTTCCGAATAACGGTAACTAACACCCACAGCAAACATATTATCCCTGTCGCCGATACGGTAGCTTACACCTGCATTATGGGTAGTAACCGTATTATCAAATGTATTAGAAAGACTTGTATCAAATAAACTGTACTTATCCGCCCCTGCGTCAAATTTATTTACCTGCTGGTCAGAACTGTTTTTTGAAACAGAAGGTGAATAGTTAAACTGCAACTGCCCCTTTTTACCAACAGGCTCTGTGTAAGAAAGGTTACCGCTGTAGTTAGTCCCTTTTACCTGCTGGTTGGTTTGTTGCTGTATGGTATCACTTATACTGGTGGTATCATAGTACCTGTTGAAAGAGGTTAAAAAAATATCTCCGTCCCTGTTATTGACACCCACACCTGCATTTACAGAAAGTGTTCTCCCCTTTTTTGCAAAAGAATGGCGGTAGAGTAAATTATTGTTTGTACTGAATCCGGCAGTATTACTGGTACGGTTATACGCCGTACTGCTGATCAAATCATTTAAAGTATAATAGCGTACACCATCAACTGAATTTCCGCTGTTATTATCCTGGAAACTTATGGAAGGGGTGAAAATAAAAGAGTTGGATGAATCAATTTTATACTCCATCCTCATATTGATGCGGTGGTTGTAATTATTAGATCCGGAGAGGGAAGTTTCATCATACAACTGGCTGATGGTATCCCTTTGAAAATACTCCATATTACTCAGCTGGTCATTATTGGTTTTACTATTGTTAAAAAAATAGCTTCCGGTTACATCCAGTTTCTTACCCCATTTATCGCCATAGTTAATACCAAAAGAATTGGTGGTATTGATTCCATTTTGTTGCCCAACCAAAAAATTGTTTGCATTACCTGAATTACCGGCGCCACGATTGCCGCCACCGCCCCGGTTGCCACCACCCTGTCTGCCATTGCCACCACTGCTGCTGGTAACGCCCAGGAGATCCTCATTGCTAAAGTTCTGCTGGTTAATGTTATTGAACAAGCCTGCAAATGACAACCGCCTGTCGCCATTAAAAAAACTGACATTGCCGCCGGCAGTATAACGCTCATCCGTGCCGTAGCCGGCATACACCCTTCCAAACTGACCATTCTTAACCCCGGATTTGGTAACAATATTGATCGCCTTATTGGTATTGCCATCGTCAAAGCCTGTGAATTGCGCCTGGTCGCTCAGCCTGTCAAATACCTGTATCTTATCAATGATCTCTGCCGGCAGGTTTTTCAATGCGGCGGTGGCGTCATCTCCAAAAAAATCTTTTCCATCTACCGTTACCTTTCGCACCTGGTCGCCCTGGGCTGTTACCGTGCCCGCATTATCAACGGTAATACCGGGCATCTTTTTTATCAGGTCCTCTGCAGAAGCATCCACATTTACTTTGTATTGGCTGGCATTGTACTGAACGGTATCACCTTTTTGCGATACGGGTGGTGTTTTAGAAATTACCACTACATTATCCAGGTCAGTGCCTCTCCGGTTCATTGATAATACTCCCAGGTCATTTTCACCTTCTTTCAAAAAAATAAAAGAGAGGTTTTGCTGGTAGCTTACTGCGTCTGCTTTTATGATAAAACTGTCAATAGTTAAATTAGTGAAGAAAAAATTCCCCATCGAATCAGACACGGTGGTTTGAATGATGGAAGAATCCTTACGCAATAACAGATAAACAGAGCTGCCCTTGATCGGCTTTTTATCTGTTTCATCAATGAGTGAGCCTTTAATGCTGTGTGTTTGAGCATTAGACACTATACTAAGACATATCACTACAAACAGCACAACAATTTTTCTCATGTATTGATTTTACTTTTTAATAAGACTACAATAATGCCAAAGGTAAAATGTACCGGGCAATGATTTTTAGCTGTAGCAGCTTTTTAATGATAAGCGGTTACAATTGGGTTCATAAAAAATCAGACAGACTTGACGATTTGATAATGGATCATCATTCCGGGGAGGATATAAAAAGGGCAAGTGATCAAAAAAAATGGGGCCCGCCTGCGGCGGGCCCCATTTCTATAATTAAAATGTATTAACGTACGATCAAAAACGAATCGTACAATACCGTTTCACTATTGATAACTGATACAAAATACCTTCCAGCAGGCAGGTTGCTAACCTGTAGCCTGATCGTTTGCTGTGCGGCAGCGGTCTTTTGCTGCAATAATTCTTTACCGGTAATGTCTGTAATTTTCACAAGGCTGTTGGGCATAGGGGCCTGGGCAAGCGCAATGGTAATTTCATTTGCAGCAGGGTTAGGATAAATACTGATATCCATATTCCGCCTGTTAAGTTTTACATTCACCGTTTTACTGTACACAAAACGACCATCTGTATCCATCATCTTTAACCTGTAGAAAACGGCTCTTACATCCGGCAGATTAACATCCGTTAAGTTATAGGCAGACCTGTTTTGTGCAGTTACAATGCCTGCTTTGGTAAAGTTTACGCCATCGGTACTTCTTTCTACCTCGTACTGTTTTAAATTGGTTTCGGCACCTGTTCTCCATTGCAGCAACACACCTTCATTATTTTTTACAGCAGTAAAATCAATTAATGCTACTGGCAGTACACCTGTACAGCTCCAGATCAATTGCACAAATTCAGGATGGTCAATAAATGGATTCCTGTTTCCCTGAACACTGAACACACTATCGTTCCTGGTTAATTCCTTCTGACTAACGGGATCCTGTACATGCCATTTGTACCATTGCCTGATGGCCCAGTTATCCAGCGAAGGCCAGGTGGTTCCATCCAAAGCTGAATCTGCTGAGCTTAAATTTTTCCACGCGGGCATAAAATTCTCATACGCCGTTACCATGAAAAACATGGTTCGGGCAAAATCACCTTTATATTCATCGATCACTTCAAACACGGTTCCGTTATAACCGGGAAAAGAACTGTTACCTAATTTGGCACCAGCCGGCGAAGTCCAGGAGGCAAAACCCACTTCTGCATAAGGGAAATTAGCGTGTCTTGAATTGCTTTCACCATCGACAGCATATACATTGTGCAGGTCGCCACGAATATGAAAATCATCTCCAAACCAGGCACGGGGATAGGCATGCTCCCTGTTGTAACAGGCACCTACTTCAGGCGGAAAACTGCCACCACATTGATCCGCTTCCGGGGTGAAAGTGTACAACTCGGGACCAGTTGGATTGTCCGTGTACATATCCCAGATTATATCTGCCGTATTATCATCATTACGGCGGCGGTCAAAATTATTTACACCATTCTGTGAGTCATACGAGCCATCAGCAGAATTATACGCAACATAATTGGTATCCTTTGATACGATTCCAAATAAGGCTGTTTTTAAAGCAGCACAAGTTTTGGGCACGGCACCAATATAGGCACTATCGTAATAGCCCACCGGGATTTGTGCAGAAGAAACTGCAGTTGAAAAAATCAGTAAAGCGGCAAGTAAAAGTTTATACATAATTCAGTTTTGGAAGAACAAAAATAATGATTGAACTGCGGACAGCTGTTTGTTTTTATACAGTAACTATACCGTAACAAAAAAACCTTTCAACAGTATTGACAGGCTGTAAATCTTTTAAACAAAGAGAACTGCTTACTTTGTCAAAGCGTTTACCTTTTTAGCCAGTTTGCTTTTAAGGTTAGCCGCTTTGTTTTTATGGATCGTTCCTCTTTTTGCTAATTTGTCGATCATGGATGCAACCGATGGTAATTCTTTAGCAGCATCGCTTTTCCCCTCAATCGCCTTCAGATCACGGATAGCGTTACGGGTAGTTTTACCATAATAACGGTTACGTTCGTTACGCTTGCGGCTTTGACGTACATCTTTCTTAGTTGCTGAATGGTTTGCCATTATTTCTAATTTTGGGCTGCAAAGATAGGGGAATGTATCAAAAACCAAGCTTTAAATACAAAGGTTTTTTTTGAAACCGGCTCATTCCCGGGCTTTTTCCCGGATTATTACAATTCTTTCTCAAAATAAGCTGACTATTTAACAGTAAATCCCTGTTGTAATCTACTAACTTTGTCGTCCTTAAAAATCATAATTCCCTTTCTATGAAGGATTTCCAATATATCACCAGTTCGCACCCTGCCTATATCGAAAATTTGTACCAGGATTACGTAAAAAATCCTGAAAGTATCGATTCAGATCTGAGAAAATTCTTCGATGGTTTCGACTTTGCCGTTTCTAATGCGAATGGCGGTGCTGCGATTGCCACAAATGGCCAACAACCACCCGCCACTTCTATAGACTGGATGAAAGAGATCCGGGCCTACCGGATGATTCTTGGCTACCGGAACAAAGGGCATCTGCTGGCTAAAACAAATCCTATCCGAAAAAGAAAAGACCGGGGCGCCAACATTGAGCTGGACTTTTATGGTTTAACGGAAGCTGACCTGGATGCCACGTACAATGCCGGTCAATTATTAGGTTTGGGACCAACCACCTTAAGAAATATACAGGCACACCTGGAAAAATGTTATGCCTCTAATGTAGGTATAGAGTTTAAATACATCAGCGACCAGAAAAAGGTTGATTTTCTTACAACCGCCATGGAAAAAGAGTTTCAGCAACCCTTGCCGCTGGAAAAAAGAAGGCGCATACTGGAGAAACTGAACCAGGGGGTGATGTTTGAGAAATTCCTTCATACAAAATACATAGGTCAAAAAAGGTTTTCGTTAGAAGGTGGAGAAACCACTATCGCAGCACTGGATGCCATTATCAGCATGGCTGCCAATGGCGGTGTGGAAGAAGTGGTGATCGGCATGGCGCACCGGGGCAGGCTGAATGTATTGGCCAATATCATGGGCAAAACATACGAACAGATTTTTAGTGAATTTGAAGGCACTGCCAAGCTTGACCAGACCATGGGCAGCGGTGATGTAAAATATCACATGGGTTATGGCAGTGAAGTGCAAACGGCAGATGGCAAAACGATGCATCTCAAATTAATGCCCAACCCTTCGCACCTGGAAGCGGTTGATCCTGTGGTGGTGGGTTTCAGCAGGGCCAAAGCTGATGTATTGTGTAACAGCGATTACGATAAGATCCTCCCGATACTGATACACGGCGATGCTTCAGTGGCTGGCCAGGGAGTTGTATACGAAGTGTTACAAATGAGTGGCCTAAAAGGCTATTATACCGGGGGCACCATTCATTTTGTGATCAATAACCAGATTGGTTTTACTACTGATTTTGATGATGCCAGAACTTCTGATTACTGTACTTCATTGGCAGCGATGGTACAGGCTCCTGTGCTGCACGTAAATGGAGATGATGCGGAAGCAGTTGTAAAATGTGTAGAATTGGCCACCCGGTACAGGCAGGAATTCAATTGTGATGTTTTTATAGACATGGTGTGCTATCGTAAGCATGGCCACAATGAAGGGGATGATCCCAAGTTTACGCAACCGCAATTGTATGCACTCATTGATAAACATCCCAATCCGAGAGAGGTTTACACAAAGTATTTAATGAGTAACGGTGAAGCTGGTGCAGCTGAACTGGCCAAGGAGATGGAGAAAAAATTCTGGACCGACCTGCAGGAACGCCTCGATGAAATAAAACAAAATCCGCTGCCTTATCATTACCAGGCGCCGGAACTGGCTTGGAAAAGCCTGCACAGGGCTACCGAAGAGGATTTTAAACAGTCGCCTGCTACGGCAATTAGCCATGCTGATTTTGAAAAAGTATTCAACAGCATTATGAAATGGCCATCTGATTTCAAGCCATTAAAAAAAGTGGAGAAGATCATCCAGGATAAAATAAAACTGTACAACGAAGAAAAGAAAGTGGATTGGGCAACGGGCGAATTGATGGCTTTTGGCAGCCTTGTAGTTGATGGAAAAGATGTACGCATGAGCGGACAAGATGTACGCCGCGGTACTTTTAGCCACCGTCATGCAGTGTTACAGGACGAAGTAACCAATAAACCCTACAGCCGTATAAGAGGCATTGAGGGTGCAACCGGCAGATTCAGAATATACAATTCTTTACTAAGTGAGTATGGTGTGCTGGGCTTTGAATATGGCTACGCCATGGCCAACCCCAACAGCCTGGTGATTTGGGAAGCACAGTTTGGCGATTTCTGTAATGGTGCTCAAACGATGATCGACCAGTTTATTGCCGCAGGCGAACAAAAGTGGAACCGGATGAACGGCGTAACCATGCTGCTTCCACACGGGTATGAAGGACAAGGGCCGGAGCACAGCAGTGCCAGGATGGAACGTTTTTTACAGATGTGTGCCGAACTGAATATGGTGATCACCAACATTACCACTTCAGCTAACTATTTTCACGCATTGCGGCGACAACTTACCTGGACCTTTAGAAAACCGCTGATCAATTTTTCACCCAAGGCCAACCTGCGCCACCCCGGCACCTACAGCCACCAGGACGAATTTACCACCGGCGGCTTTAAAGAGGTTATTGATGACCGTTATGTTGATGATGTTGCCAGTGTAAAAAAAGTACTGCTTTGCTCAGGCAAAGTGTATTTTGACCTGGCAGAAAGACAGGAGAAAGAAAACAGGAAAGATGTGGCGGTGATCAGGCTGGAACAAATTTATCCTTTACCACAGCAACAGCTGGATGAATTATATAAAAAGTACAGCAAAGCCATCTGGCATTGGGTACAGGAAGAGCCCCTGAATATGGGTGCCGCCAGTTTTATGAGAATGAATCTTAAAAATATTAATTTCTATATTACCAGCCGTAGTGCCAGTGCTTCTACCGCTACCGGGTATGCGAAAATGCATGCGAAGGAACAGGCTGCCTTGATTGATACGGCATTTGAGATTTGATCTGCCATTAAATCGCAGGAAATACTAAAAAATCAACTATTTATTGACCACATTACCCACATAAATAAACCCCTCAATTGAGGGGTTTATTTGTATTGCTTTTATTAAACTTTATTAATTCTGTGCTTTAACTACAGGAACAACTTTTGTTTCTGTTGCAGATTGCAACTTGATAGTGTAGTTACCAGCTGCCATTTTGCTCATATCAACTGAAGCAATGTTGGCACCTTTAATGCCTTTCAATGCTTTTACAGACAATTGCTTGCCGAGTGCATCAATCACTGCTATAGTTACGTCCGCAGTTTCATCCATATCAAAGGTAATGTTAGCCGCATTTTTTACCGGATTAGGATAAACCGCTACTGATAATCCATTTCCGTTTAGCCTTACATTTTTGATATCAGTATAAACTGCTCTGCCGTCTTTATCTGTTTGTTTGATACGGAAGTAAATAACACCAGTAGAACGGATAGAAGAAAGATTTTCAACAGTAAAACTATAAGAATTGCTGCTGCGGCCATTTCCTGCAGGACTCAAAGTTTTAATGGATGTGAAATCAACACCATTTATACTTTTTAAAATTTCATAACTGGCCGTATTGGCATCTTCGCTTTCTACAGCCCAGGTAAGTATTGCATTGTTATTATTTTTTACGGCGTTAAAGCTTAAAAACTTAACAGGTAAAACAACCGAGGGTATTGATGCAACAGAAGTTCCAGTACCAGATGTTGAACCACTTGGGTCATAACTATTTTGATTATCAACCGTTACACCAGTCCTTAAATAATAAAGATTACCCAATCCATTAGAATTAACTGTTCCAACACAGTAAAATAAAGCTGCAAATGTAGTGCTTCCTCCGTCAGGTAAAGTAACAAGTCCTACTTTGCCGGTTGCAGGTACTCCATTACTAAACTCCAATTCCATTGCTTCAAAATCGGCACTTGCTGTAAAGCTTGGGGATAAAGGACTATTTGCAGTAAATATGTTATAATTCCAATATCCTCCTTCCAGGTAGGGTGCGCTAATAAGCCAACCTGAGTTTGCAATGCCCAACCCGTTAGACACCATTGTTAATGTTGGCGCCGTAACAATATTAGTAGCATCCACACCAATATTAAATTGTAATGTGGAAATGGTACTGGCTTGGGTTACATCCGTCTTTAAATAAACCTTTACCCTGTTATCTTGGGTGCCGGAACCTATACTTGCCTGAATAGACTGGGAAAATACTCCGGATGAAACAATCATTCCCAAAGCAACCAGCGATAATATCTTCTTCATAAAATTAGTTTTATATATATGTATACGTAGTCAAAAATGTTTAAATGCTTTAATTTGGTAATTGCTGGCTACGACTAGCATTTACTACCAACCCTAATACTGTTTGAAAAAGGAAGTCTTTATCGTTTCCAATGTTAATATAACGGACATTACGATTCATATTCAAATCGGAAGGACTGTAAACATTCGAAAGAGTAGTACCGGCACTGTTACCCAACCCATTATTAGGAGCCTGGGTGAGAATATAATCTTTATCGTTGTTCAGGTTGATATAATTTACAACGGTATTAGATCTGGCATTTCCTCCCCACATCAAATTTTTGCCTGCTACAACAGTATAAGCAGCTGCTGTTCCAAAAATCTGTGCATCGGTTGCTGTAGTAATATCCATTGTAGGAGCTGTAGCTTTAGCTTCGGCTGCTGCGTATAAGTTTGTTGAAGGATCAGCACTTATACCCAGATGGTTCCTGTGGCGAACAGCTATTGTGTAGTTGCCATTGGCCGTATTGTTGAATGTTACCGGACTTACTCCGTCAATATCAACAATGTTACCAGTTCTCGTTATCAAAGCACTCCTTGTTTGTAAAACAGTGTTTCCGGGAGATGCTGTACTATTTCTTAATTCAAGAAAAACCCAGTCTACTATATTATTGTCCGTACTTGCCTGATCACTAAATACTGATGCTAGAGCAGTTTCTGCTACGGAGTTACTTACGTGAGTAAAAGTAGCACTGTATGGAGCTGTCCGATACGGATCAGATAAAGGAATCAGGTTTGTTGGTGTTCTTAATGCGTCAGACATCACACCAGTAACAGTGTTGAAAGCACCCTGGAGATAAGCTTTTGCTTTTACATACACAAATTTATCCATTCCATATACAGTACCATTAGCAGCCACAGGAACACCTACCCTGTTCAAAGCTGCATCGTTGGTTCCACTTGCTGAGCTCCATTCTGAACCATTATAGAAATATCCTCTTAAGTTAGCTTCTGTTCCAGTTACATCAGCAACATCAGCATACTGACCAGATACTGTAACAGTACCTGTAACACCAGTTCTTGTTATTGGCCAGTAAGCTGCAATGTAGTCAGAGATTTTAGTAGGCCTGTTTGGATGAGCAACCCCGGTAACCTGAACACCAACACTGGCGCTCGAATAAGTACCGTTTGTTGTGATGAATGCAGGGCGATAAACCGTTCCTGCACCAACCGGTACTTCAAAGTTGGTAACATTGGCACTTAATTCTTTCCTTACCTGCCCTGTTCCGTTTGTTTCGATAAATTTACTGGTACCACCTCCAGTAGCAGTTGCAGCAGCAGCCATAATCAGGTTGTTACTTCCAAGCAGCACTTTACCATTGGTAAATTGTATGCTTGAGCCAACTTTTGCATTGCCGGTAAGAGTAACGTTGGCAGCGTTGTCAATTTCAACATTCGGGATGCTGAAACCATTCATGTTTACATTTTGATTACTGGTGCCTTTAAGGATTACTTTACCGGTTCCCTGGATGTCCACATTACTGGTTACATCACCTTGAACAGTAACGGTAGCACCTGACTGGATTGTGAACGTTGCCTGGTCGATAAATAGCTGTGCAGACGCAAGGTTGCAGGCAGCAATTCCGCAGGCCATCAGCGCAAGGTGTAATTTTTTAAGCTTCATGGAGCGTAAGTTTATTGATTGTTAACAGTTAATTCTAAAATTAAAAATACAGGATAATCCCAAATACCAAAAAAATAATTTAGCAATTGGGCAGGTACAGTTAGTGAACGGTGAACAAAAGGATAAAGGAGTTTCGATTTACGATGTGAAGATATAGAACATTTTTCACTTAACCCTACCCTAAAAGGGTGATTTTTATCCGGCAACACAAAAAATCTGTTTGTGATTGTCATTTTTTTTAACCGAAATTTGCCCTTCTTAAAAATTAAATATGCTGGCAGAAATAAAAGTACCTACGGTTGGAGAAAGTATTACAGAAGTGACGCTTGTAAAATGGCTGAAAAAAACAGGCGAATGGGTGGAGAGGGATGAAGTGATTGCAGAACTGGAAAGCGAAAAAGCAACCTTTGAAATAAATGCAGAACAGGCGGGTGCCTTAACTACCCTGGCCAATGAAGGTGATACCATCAAAATTGGGGATGTGGTGTGCACTATTGATACGGATGCAGCCAAACCCGAAGGAGCACCTGCCCCTGCGGAAGCAGACACCAAACCAGCAGCGGCAGCACCAATAGAAAAACCTGCCGAACAAAAACAAGCTGATAAAAAAGAGGTGGCCCCGGCTGCTGATGTAAAAGCCACCCCGGTTGCGGCAGCCATTATTGCCGATAAAAAAGTGGATACCAAAACCATTACCCCTACTGGCAGCAACGGTAAAATATTTAAACAGGATGTGCTGGAAGCCCTGAATAATCCCGGCAGAAAACCAGGTGTTGCCTTATTTGGCCGCACAGACAGGCCAGAGAAAATGAGTAATCTCCGCAAAACCATCAGCCGCAGACTGGTGGAAGCAAAGAATACCACCGCCATGCTTACCACTTTTAATGAGGTGGACATGAGCGCCATTATGGAGATCAGGGCCAAATACAAGGATAAATTTAAAGAAGGCCATAGCGTCAACCTCGGCTTTATGAGTTTTTTCACCAAGGCCTGCACCTATGCCCTGATGGAATGGCCTTCGGTAAATGCGTATATTGACGGAGAAAATATTATTTACCATGATTATTGTGATATATCCATTGCCGTGAGTGCACCTAAGGGTTTGGTGGTGCCGGTGATCAGGAATGCAGAAAGCCTGAGCATGGCGGAAATAGAAAAGAAAGTGGTGGAACTGGCAACCAAGGCAAAAGAAAACAAACTCACCATTGAAGAGATGACGGGTGGAACTTTTACTATTACCAATGGCGGGATATTCGGATCTATGATGAGTACACCCATCATTAATATTCCTCAATCGGCCATTTTAGGAATGCATAATATATTACAAAGACCCATGGCTGTAAACGGGCAGGTAGTAATAAAACCGATGATGTACCTGGCATTAAGTTATGACCACCGCATTATTGACGGAAGAGAATCTGTGAGCTTTTTGGTACGGGTAAAAGAACTGCTTGAAAATCCAGCCTTGTTACTGTTTGGCAAAGACCCTGTAAAATCATTGCTGGAAATTTAATTCATACAACACAGTTTATATACACGGCTGGCTTTGTAACCAGCCGTTATTTTTTTACATGAGCCGTTATCATTCCCATATTAACTCATCTTTAAAGATCCTGCAAGGGTATAATGGCAACATACCCTTCAGCATTCATATCAAACAGTTTTTTGCCAAAGAAAAAAAATATGGCTCTAAAGACAGAAAACAGATAACAGCTATTTGCTATAACTGGTTCAGGATGGGCCTTGCGTTTCAAAAACAATTGACGGAAGAAAATTTGATCACCTCCTGGTTCCTGGTTGCAAAAGAAAAATCTGCCTTGATAGAATCACTAAGACCAGCATGGTTTAATATGATGGAACAGTCATTTGTTGATAAGGCCAGGTTTCTTTATCTTGCCATCAGCACGGCCAACCTGTTCCCATTTTCAAACGAAATAAATGACCCAGCAAATACGGATGCGTTTTACAACTCTTTTCTGGAGCAGCCCTACCTGTTTGTAAGAATAAGACCGGCACAGCAACAGGCTGTTATTGAAAAAATCAAAGCAGCCGGCATAGATTATCGTTTACTAAATCACAACAACACCCTGCAACTTGCCCCCGGTACTAAAATTGACAGCCTGCTGCAGATCGATCAAGAAGTGGTGATTCAGGATTATAACTCTCAACAGGTATTATGTTACCTGGAACAAAACCATCTATTCCCGGCAACAAAAGAGCTGAGTGCCTGGGACTGTTGTGCTGCCAGTGGAGGCAAATCAATTTTGCTGTATGATGTAATGAACGGCAACATCCATTTGACCGTATCAGATATCCGCCAAAGCATTATTGCCAACCTGCAGCAGCGTTTTAAACATGCAGGTATCAAGAAGTATCATCACTTTATAGCAGATGTAAGTATTGTCAACAACGATCCTAACCGGTTGCCCACAGAAAAATATGATCTTATCATCTGCGATGCACCCTGCACCGGCAGCGGTACCTGGAGCAGGACACCAGAGCAATTGTATTTTTTTGAGCCTGCTGCCATTGATGTATTTGCCCACAAACAGAAAAAGATTGCTGCTAACGTGTTGCCCTACCTTAAAAAAAGCGGCCTTTTCTTTTATATCACCTGCTCCGTATTTAAAAAAGAAAATGAAGAAGTGGCGGAGTTCATCAGTAAACAAAACGGAATCAAACTGGTTGAAATGAAAAACCTGTATGGGTATGAAATAAAAGCAGACTCGATGTTTGTTGCTGTATTCAGGAAATATCAATAGTATATCCAGTGAAACTTTACTGCTGAATCTTTTTTGAATTCCAGAGCAGGTGCAGGGAACTTTAATACATTGGGTACCGTAAGGAGCACACGTGGATCATTGTTCCTGTTATCGATCCTTTTGAGGTCTGCATCAAAGGAAAAAAGAAACCGGTGTTGTCTTTTAAATTCGGGTATCACCAGCTCGCCAATTTTTGCAGGATTTGTTCTGGCGCCGATCATACCACTGGCACCAATACCCATGTTTACATTGAGCCATTGCGGAAAAGAGGTATTGCTTTTCATAAAAGAGGCCGGGTTGATGGAAAGCCAGTAAGTTTGACCGTTATAGTCTTTCAGCCAGCTTTGCCATTTATTGGCTCCTAACTCTTTTGGATTGTATTTTGAATAGATCGTTTTATGAAAAGAAAATTTAAGCCTGGCCCGTTGTTCACCCCAGGCCAGCTGCTGCGCCACAAACAGGGCGCTGCCTGTAATGTTGGCCAGCATATCGCCTTTTGAAAAACCCCACTGCGAATTAAATCCGTCGAATATTTCTATCATTGTTTGCAGACCCAATGCAGTAAGTCCGCCGATCCACGCAGCTTTCTTATTATCCACCCCACTCCACCGCATCATATCATACTGGATAGCACTAAAACTATAGGCAGTGGTGGCATGGCCGATCTTATCCATATACATCCACTCTGCATTGTCGTTAAAAAAGTGAAAGCGGCTTTTAGGAAATTTTTTATACCATAAATAATGCAATGCAATGGTTCCGGCTGTAGCCAGCACTGCTTCGGTGATCACCACTCCTTTCAACCGGCCATTGTTAACACCGTTATGCGGCTGTGCAGCCACCTGCTGAGCCGGAAATGACAGCAGCCAGCAAAAAATAAGCCCCTGAAGGATCGTTGTTTTCAATACCAGTGTTTGTAGGTGCAATGATATATCATTTTCCAATTAATTTTTTAAGCATACACAATATATACAGGTGATACTCGTTTTATGGTGTTAGATAGAAGAGCCGTTCTTATATCTGTATCCGTACATTTTCTAATCTAAACCTATAAAAAGTATGAAAACAAACACCCTCAGTATGCCTGCACCCCAGGTAAATTACATGCAGGTAATGTCACGAAAATTTATCTCTTTTGTAAAATGGATATCAGTTCCATAACTGAATAGCCAGCAACAAATCATATTATGGACACCAACAGCCGCAAGGATGTTGGTGTTTTTGTTTTTACTATTGGGACCCCAGGATAATGTACCGGCTTGAACCGAACAGCTGTCAGATTGCGAAGCGAGGCCGACCTGTGGCTCTAAGCTTGCCAATGATCCCGTAAGTATTGTGGTGAAAGCAGGGTGAAGGCCACTTCCTGGTCAGTTTTTTTAAAATGATACAGCAGCTGCACCTCCACCCTTTCAAAAAACCCGGAAGTTTATATCTTCACGCCCTTATGTCAAAATTTTTACTTGCAGGATTGGGCAATATCGGTAATGAATATGCCAATACCAGGCACAATATCGGCTTTGATGTAGTGCAGGCATTTGTACAAAAACACGGTGGCAGTTTTAAAGAAGGCCGCCTGGCCTATGTGGCCGAAGTGAAATTCAGGGGCAAGCCCTTTATTTGTATATGTCCTACTACTTATATGAACCTCAGCGGCAAAGCTTTCAAATACTGGCTCGATAAAGAAAAAGTACCGCTGGAAAATACGCTTACTATTGTAGATGACATTGCTTTACCCCTGGACAAATTACGGCTTCGGCCGGCAGGATCGGCAGGCGGCCACAACGGGTTAAAGGATATTGAAGCCACATTAGGTCATGATAAATACCCCCGGCTGCGTTTTGGAGTGGGTAATGATTATCCCAAAGGCATGCAGGCCGAATTTGTACTGGGCAAATGGAATGCTGCTGAAACCCCTGTGGTACAATTAAAAATTCAAAAATGCGTTGATATTATCGAAAAATTTGCCTTATCAGGAATAGAACAAACCATGAGCGAAGTGAATAAGCTCTCCATTAAATAAGTGGTTAGTATTTTTACCAGTACTTAGTTGTTTTTTTACGTGTTTTGTCTATATTCGTTTTTTTACAACCTGGTATCCTTTAAACTACAGTAACGATGAAGATAATTTGTGTTGGCCGTAATTATGCGGCACATGCCAAAGAACTTGGCAATGACATACCAGCTGAACCAGTGGTTTTTATGAAGCCTAAAAGTGCTTTGCTGCAAAGCCATACCCCTTTTTATTATCCTGAATTCACCAACGAACTGCATTACGAATGTGAACTGGTTTTACGCATATCAAAAAACGGAAAATATATACAGGAACGCCACGCTGCCAATTATTACAACGGTATTACTGTCGGTATCGATTTTACAGCCCGTGACCTGCAAAAAGAACTAAGTGAAAAAGGGCTGCCCTGGGAAAAAGCAAAAGCGTTTGACAACTCAGCAGCAGTAGGAAAATTTATAGATATTGTTCCCGGCTTTAATAAAAAGAATATCAACTTCACTTTGTACAAGAATAAAGAACTGGTACAGCAGGGTAACTCCAACCAGATGACCTTCAATTTTGAAAACATCATTTCTCATGTATCTTCCTATTTTTCTTTAAATATTGGCGATCTTATTTTTACCGGCACCCCGGCCGGCGTGGGCGAATGTGTGGTGGGTGATGAACTGGAAGGCTTTATTGAAAATGAGATGCTGCTGAAGATGGAAGTGAAATAATCTTTACAACTGAAAAAAATATAAAACGCCCCTTGTTAAGGGGCGTTTTCATTCACTATGTAAGGGCAGTCTTAATTGTTCCCGATTACTATCATGCGCAACACATTTTCATTGGCAGGTGTGGTTATCTGCAACCAGTAAACACCCGGACTAACGGTTCCGGCAACACTAACAGACTCATTACCAGTTCCGCCTGCATAGATAATAGTACGGCTCATCGTTCTGTTGCCTCCTGCATTTATCAAAACAATTTTGTACACACCGGCAGGCTGGTTATTAAACTGTACATTAATGGTATTGTTTATAACGGGGTTTGAGAGCACGGTAAAATCTTTACCGGCAGCTGTTGCATTTACTTTTAAGATGCTGCTGTATTTTAAGCTGCCGTCGTTGTCCGCCGATTTGATCCTGTAAAAACAGGCAGCAGATGACAAGTTATTATCAGTAAAGCTGTATTGAAGCTCAATGCTGCTGTTGCTGATGGCAGGTACATTTCCAACTGTATAAAACTGTACACCATCTATGGATCGTTCCACTTCATAATTTTTAACATTGACCTGCCCGGCCACCCTCCAGTGAACACTCACGCCAAAACTATTTTTCTCTGCTTTGATACTGATAAAATTAACAGGCAAGGGTGCTGCAGCTGCAAATATGATCCTGAACCGGTTGGAAGCCCAGGAGGCAGCGGCGGCACTCACTGTAAAATTTACAGAAGTAGGTACCGTCCTGCTGATGGGTGTAGTGGTGTGCAAATAGTTATCTTCCAGCAATGGCAGCATGGGAACGCTGGCAAAATTATTAGGAACAAACTCGAGCCGGTAGGTCTGCTGACGAAGATTCCAAATCTTAAACGGAATTACATCATTGGCCGCTGCCGGCTGCCTGCCTTCCACTACCAGCAGGGCAGTGCCTCTTTGTATAGCAATGTTTTCACCAGCATTGCTGAATTTATAGGCATCATCCCCATCTACTGCGTTGGAATAGGCTGCATCAAACACCACTACATTGGCATCAATGATACTCGTGCCAGCGCAAAGGCGGGTATCAATTTTTACAATGTTTGAAACAGGCTGTGCTGAAACGTTGATGCTAAATAATAAAATACCTAAAAGGGCAGAAAAGGTTTGCCAGGTGGCGGTTGTTGGGCGAATGGTTGTTTTCATCAGGTGTTTTGTTATGGGGTTAAGAACAATTGTACCCTGATGAATCCAGCACTATGCCAGTTCTCAAAAGGTTCATAACCAGGCATTTGAAAAAAGCAAAAACATACTACTTTCCGGAATCTGGAAATTTTTCTATTGGACCACTGTTTTGTAACAAAGATTGATGCTGAAAAATGATCAAGGGAATCTGATGGCAATGAAAGTCTTTACTTGCAATTAATAATTGCTACCTTTTACACTCAATCCTTTGAACGGTATACTTTCAACTTTTAATAAAAATCATGGCAAAACTGGCACAAATAAAAACCAAACCAACTGAGCTGGATGTAAACAGTTTTATCGAAAAAATTGCAGATGAACAAAAGCGGAAAGACAGCCGGGTCGTTTGTAATATGATGGAAAAAGCTATGAAGCAAAAACCGAAAATCTGGGGCAGTTCTATCATCGGTTTTGGAGAAAAAAGATACAAGAGCCCTGCTACCGGCCGGGAAGTAGATTGGTTTATTATCGGGTTTTCGCCACGCAAGGCCAACCTTTCATTGCACCTTGTTATTGATATGAAAAAGCATGCGGAACTCCTGAATAAATTGGGTAAACACAAAACGGGCGTTGGCTGTCTCTATATCAATAAGCTGGAGGATGTTGATTTGAAGGTGCTGGAGAAATTGATAGAGGCAGGTATAGTAAAGTGAGCTATAAAATTAAAGCCCTTATTTGAGGGCTTTAGTACCGGGGAGCAGGCTTGAACTGCCGTCCGTTAGCTAACGGATATAAATCCATACATTTTATATTCTGTTCGAATTTTATTCAAGATCCATTCTCTTCCTTTTGATGATTTTAATTGTGATTCCCTTTTCATTGCTGCAGCTTTAGATTCAGTAACATCAGTATAAACGACTTCCCAAGGCCTGAACTTTATTGTGTACCCTTTTTTTGCAAAAATATTGTGCGAATAGAACCTTTGAATAGGATCAGAAGTATAACCTATATAAATTTTATCTTTTGTATTTGAATATAAAATGTAGACTGTAAACATAAAAGAAAAGCCTCTTTTTAGGTAGGCTTTAGTACCGGGGAGCAGACTTGAACTGCCGACCTCAGGGTTATGAATCCTGTGCTCTAACCAGCTGAGCTACCCCGGCGTTATTTTGGGCTGCAAATATAGGAGATTTAGCTAAAAATGCGGGCTAAGAATTTAATAGCTGTAATAACCTCTCAAAAACTTTGTCAGCATTCGGTAAAACAGCCTGTTCCAGCCCAACATTCATCGGTATGGCAGGCACATTCGCCGCTCCTAAAACTTCCACCGGTGCATCCAGGTTTCTAAAACAATGTTTGGATATTCTGCCGGCCAGCGCTTCGGCAAAAGAATTATTCTGCTGTTCTTCTGTTAATATCAAACATTTGCCATGCTTCTTCACCGTGGCAAAGATCAACGCTTCATCCAGCGGGAATAAGGTTCGCAGGTCAACCACTTCTACATGACCGGGTAATTTTTTAGCCGCAGCCGTAGCCCAGTAAACACCCATGCCATAGGTGATCACACAGCAGCTCTCACCATCATCCACCTTATCCTTATCGGCTTGTACTACGATATTTCCTTTGCCTAGTGGAATAATGTAATCCCTGGAAGGCTCTATGCACTTAGCTTCCTCGGTACCCGGCACTTTACTCCAGTAGAGACCTTTATGTTCCAGCATCACCACCGGGTTAGGATCGAGGAAAGCCGCTTTCAGCAAACCTTTCATATCGGCTGCATTGGATGGATACACAACTTTGATCCCTTTTACTGTCAACAACGTACTCTCCACACAGCCGCTATGATAGGGACCTCCACCACCATAAGCACCAATGGGCACCCGTATCAAAGTCTGCACAGGAAATTTGCCACAACTTAAATAACAGCTTTTTGAAATTTCCGTTACCAACTGGTTTAATCCCGGGTAGATATAATCAGCGAACTGCACTTCCACAATGGGCTTCAACCCTACTGCACTCATGCCCACCGTAGAGCCGATGATATAAGCCTCCTGTATCGCGGTGTTGAAAACCCGGTGGTCGCCAAACTGTTCAGCCAGGGTAGCCGCCTCTCTAAAAACACCACCCAGCCTCCTGCCCACGTCCTGTCCGTACAACAAGGCTTCGGGATGGTCTTCCATTATTTCACGGATGGCAAACAGCGCCGCATCCACCATCATTACTTTTTCTTTATTGGCAGGCCGCCGCTCCCCTTTTTCTTCTGTAACGGTTGTTGGTACAAATACAAAATCTGTTGCCCCTGCTGCATCGGGTTCGGGTGATGCCACCGCATTGGCAAAATGTGCAGCGATCGCCTCCGTATTTGTTTTTTCTAAAAATTGCAGGTGCTCTTCCACCACCCCAATTTCGAGCAACCTGTTTCTTAATTTATAAAAAGGATCCTCCAGGCCATGCTTTTCCAGGTCTTCTTCACTGCGGTAAAATTCTTTTCTCACACCACTGGTATGATGGCCCAGTAAGGGCACTTTTGCGTGAACCAGGTAAGGAATTCTTTTTTCCCTTACTTCATTCACCACCTGTTGCATCACAGCGTAGCTTTCTTCAAAATTGCTGCCGTCGATACTTACGGCGCTGATACCTTTGAACCCCTGGATAAATTCATATGCATTATTTGTCCTGGCTTCTGCGGATGATACACTGATGCCCCAGTCGTTGTCCTGTACCAGGTAAATAATAGGCAACTGGTGCAATGCGGCAAACTGAAAGGCCTCACTCACCTCCCCTTCTGTTACCGAAGCATCCCCCAATGAGCAGATAACTACCGGTGTAGTATGTCCCAGACCTTTGTTGATCTTCTCCAGGTGTTTGATACCCTGTGCGATACCGGTAGTAGGTATGGCCTGCATTCCGGTGGCGCTGCTTTGGTGAATGATGGTGGGCTTATCATGGCCCCTGTAATTGGGATGATTGTAATATTCCCTGCCGCCCGTAAAAACATCTGCTCCCTTTGCCAGCAGTTGCAGCATTAATGTGTAGGGGCTAAAACCCAGCCCCAGCATCATGCTCTCATCCCGGTAATACGGACTTACGTAATCGCAGGATTGCAATTGAAAAGCGGTAGCTAGCTGAATGGCTTCATGTCCCCTGGAAGTGGAGTGAACATACTTGCAGGTTGAGCGGTTGTTTTCATATATCGCAGCCATGGCTTTGGCAGCACACATCAGGTCAAATGCTTTTAGCAGCACATCGTTTGTCAGCATTTTTCAAAAGTATGCGATAAAATGAAAAGGCAAAAACAAAACAAGGACGCTTTTATTTCAACAAATTTTTGGGGGGTATGATTACCATCATAATCAAAAATGGCTATGGCATCCTATCTTTGGCGAAATTTCTTACCTGAAATATATAGGCATCATATTGATCGTGGCGTTTACAGTGCAAACATTCAGCAAAACATTTATTGTAGCTGGATATTATGCCAATACTGCAGCCTACGCCAAAAATTGCGAAAATAAGGCCAGGCCAAAGATGAATTGTAATGGTAAATGCCAGGTAATGAAAAAACTGCAGCAGGAAGAAAAGCAGGATAAGCAAAACCCTGGTAGAAAAACGGACCACAAAGAAGAAGTACTCTCATCGAAATCTTTTTTCACTATACTTCATTGCAGCATTCCTGCCATTCAAACCCTCTATCCTGTAATGGATGCAACCAAAGCAACGCAAATGCCCCGGTCTATTTTTCACCCGCCGGGAAACAGGGCGTAAGCAACCGCTGTATACATTTTGCCGTTGCTTTATTAAGCAATCATACTTATCTATCCAATTTATTTAATTATAATGGAACGCCAAATAAACAGGCTTCCCGTAATTAAGCATGTACGAAAAGGTATACAGGCTGTGGTTGTATTGATCATCATTGCCATACTGTACATCAATTACGAAAGCATCATTCAAGTATTAAAGAATTTTTAAACTATTGATTATAATGAAAAAAATATGTATACCTGCCCTGGCTGCAGTTTGTTTTATCACCGCTTGCAAAAAGGAAAACAATATGCCGTCGGAATACGACAGCAGCAAAAAAGCGGCCTTGTCAATTGAGTTTGACAATGTGGTGGGTGCAGCAGACCTGGCATTAACAACAGGAAATTATACCAACCCTACAGGTGAAACGTTCAACATTACAAAACTGAAGTATTATGTAAGTAACTTTAAGCTTACAAACATTAACGGAATGGAATATGTGGTACCTCAGGACAGTTGTTATTTTTTGATCGACGAAAGCGATGAGGACACGCATGATCCGGTGGTCAGCATACCTGAAGGAGAATACAAAACACTCACTTTCACCATTGGTGTGGACAGTTTGAGAAACACAAAAGATATTAGCCAGCGTACCGGCGTACTGGATCCAACAGGTGCAGGTGCTGATATGTACTGGAGCTGGAACAGTGGTTACATATTCTTTAAAATGGAGGGACAATCAACCGCTTCTGCAATGGGTGATTACCAATACCATATCGGTTTGTATGGCGGCATGTCAACAGCTACCATTAATAATGTAAAGACTGTTACGCTTGACTTAACGGGCAGGGGCACACCCAAAGTAAAATCAAGCAAATCAACCAATGTACACCTGATGGTGGATGTATTAAAAGTGTTTAACGGCACCAGCAATTTCAGCATTGCAGCCCGTCCGATGGTGATGGTTGACCCGTTCAGCGCTACCATTGCTGAAAACTATACTAAAATGTTCAGCCACGACCACACTGAAAACTAAAAAAAATGAACAGAAGGTACTGGTTTGTGATATGCTTCCTTTTTGCAGGTGTAGTAGCCTGCAAAAAGGAAGTTATTGACAGCTATTTTATCGGTTTTCAAAAGCCGGCCTATTTTCCGGAACCTGCCTATCGTTTTGAAAATAACCCGGTAACAAAAGATGGATTTGAGCTGGGCAGAAAATTATTTTATGACCCGATTCTTTCTTCTAATAATACCATCAGTTGCGGCAGCTGTCATATTCAAACATCTGCGTTCACCCATCATGGTCATAAAACCAGTCATGGCATATTTGACCAGCTGGGAATTCGTAACAGCCCCTCTATTGCCAATATCGCCTGGGGCAAATCTTTTATGTGGGATGGCGGTGTACTTGATCTTGACCTGCAGCCGATAGCACCTATCACCAGCCCGGTAGAAATGGGCGATACCATGGCGAATGTGCTGCGCAAACTGCAGAACCACCAGCAATACCCTGCATTGTTTAAAAAAGCATTTGGGTCTGATAATATTTCCACGGCCAGTTTTTTAAAGGCGCTTTCACAGTTCATGGTAATGTGTATCAGCAACAATTCAAAATATGACAGTGTGATGCGGAACGAGGCCAGCTTTACAGCAGATGAAGCTGCAGGTTATGCCATTTTCAAACAAAAATGCAATGACTGTCACAAAGAGCCTTTGTTTACTGATGAATCATTCCGCAGCAATGGACTTACATTGAATGCAGCCAATGACCTGGGCAGGTATTTTATCACGCTCAATGAAACTGATAAATTCAAATTTAAAGTGCCCAGCCTGCGTAACCTGGAATATACCACGCCTTATATGCATGATGGCAGGCTCTATACACTGGAGGGCGTATTGAATCATTACCAGACAGGCATCGAACCCAGGCAAAATCTTGATCCTTTATTATTACAGGATCCTGTGAGGGCGGGTATCCGCTTTCTGCCAGAGGAGAAAACGAAATTGATACAGTTCTTAAATACCTTAAACGACAAATACCTGCTCACCAACAAAATGCTTTCGGAGCAATAAATATTTCCAATGAAGAAATTCATTTTTACGTCTGTCATAGCACTTGCTTTATCAGCCGCTGCCAACGCCTGTGATATTTGCGGATGTGGCGCTGGCAATAACTATATCGGCATCCTGCCTGATTTTTATAAACATATTGCAGGTATCCGTTACCGGTACAATTCACTGCATTCACATATAGGTGTAAACGGTGCCACCACCTACCTTACCACGCATGAAAAATACAAAATAGCCGAACTCTGGGGAGGCTGGACGTTCAATAATAAATGGCGGCTGATGCTAACGTTACCGTATAGTGTTAATGAAAAAATAAATGCAGCTGGCAAGGCGGGCAAAAGCGGCATCGGCGATATTACGGTGGCAGGGTACTACCAGCTGATCAACAAAAAGAATTCAGTACTAAAAGATAAACTCTTTGTGCAAAGTCTTTGGGTGGGTGGAGGTATAAAATTACCGACGGGAGAATACAATCCAATTGACAAAAACAACACGAGCCAAAACACCAATCTTTTCCAGCTGGGCACAGCCAGCACCGACTTCATTATGGCGGCGATGTATGATGCCCGGCTGATGGATGCAGGGATCAACTTTTCCACCCAGTACAAAATCAATACCGGCAACAAATATGATTATCGCTATGGCAACAAACTGAATCTTGCCACACAAGTCTACTATAAGATCAGGATCAATCACCTCACCATTGCTCCCAATGCCGGCTTACAATATGAAACATCTGCAAAAGATATTGATACTGACATGATCGTTGACCCGAGCGGTGGCAGGATGTTATCAGGCGGTTTTGGTGTAGAGACCAACTTTAATAAGATCGCCATTGGAGCCAACTGGCAAACGCCTTTATCGCAAAACCTGGGAGAAGGATTTATCAAAGCCAATAACAGGTTGATGCTGCATGTGGCTTTTGCTTTTTAACCCAGGTTTTGTAGTTGATATTCTATTGCGGCTTCCAACTGCTGCACAGTAGCTCATTTCAGAACATTTTTTGACCTCGAAATAGTTCACTATTACTTGAGCCAAAAAATAACCTGCATTACACTCCTGTATTGCATTTGAAACCCTCATAACGAAACCAACTGCAAAATCTGGGTTTAAGATTCATAGAGATCACCGGCCTGTTGTGCCAGTATCTCCCGGTATTTATTAAAAAGTTTAGTCTTGGAAATAAAGCCCACAAATCTTCTTTCTTTGTCCAGCACGGGCAGGTACCAGCTTTGTGTGATATCAAATTTCTCCATTACAGCACTCATGTCCTGGCCTTCCTCCAGCATTGCTGCCGGCCTTTTCATCAGGGTCTTTACAGAGACTTTCTCAAACAGCTCCGTTTGAAATAATTTCTGCTTCACATCATTCAGCTCAATGATACCAGCAAAACGGCCTTTGGTGTCTGTAACTGCGAAAATATTTTTTTCACTTCGTTTGATCAGCTCCACCAGGTCTTTCAGTTTTTTGTCGATGGCAATTGATTCATACACATCGGTCAGCATATCATCCAGCCGGATTGAGGTAAGGATGTTCTGTTCTTTTTTGTGCGTGAATATCTGCCCTTCCATGGCCAGCTTCCTGGTTTCCATTGAAAAAGGCTGGTAACTTTTTACAATAAAAAAAGAGATGGAAGAAACGATCATCAGCGGAATAAATAATTCATACCCATTGGTGATCTCTGCAATTAGAAACACTGCTGTTAAAGGACAGTACACCACACCACTCAATACTCCTGCCATGCCAACCAAACTAAAATTGCCTTCGGGTATTTTTATCCAGGGAGTATTATTGAGCAGTTTTGAAAAGGCAAAGCCCAAATAGGAACCGGTAAATAAAGAGGGAGCAAAATTACCGCCATTACCACCACCACCAATTGTAATGGCAGCAGCAATGGGTTTAAATAAAACAATGAGTGCAGTAAAGGCAAACAGGCCCCAGTTGTTATCAAAAAAAGAAAAGATGCGGCTGTTATCTGTAAAACTTTCCAGCGTACCACTGGCCACCGCCTTCACACTTGTGTAGCCTTCGCCGAACAGGGGTGGAAATAAAAAACACAGCGCCATCAGTAACAAACCTGCTACCAATGCTTTTACATAGGCATTCATACTAGAATGATGTAATCCCCCTTCTACTTTCTTAAAAACTTTTGCGTAGTAAAGCGAAACAAATCCTGCCAGCACACCGAGTAAAATATAAAACGGCACGTTTTTATAATCAAATTGCTCCTGCAGTCTGAAATTAAACAGCACTTCTTCCTGTAAAATAATTTTAGAACAGAGCACACCAGCAACTGAAGAAATGATCAGCGGGATAAAATAACTCACTACGGTTTCTGCCAGCAATATTTCCACTGCAAATATCACTCCTGCTATGGGTGCATTAAACACGGCTGCAATACCAGCTGCCGCACCGCAGGCAATCACCAGCGTACGTTCGGGATAGTTCAGGTCGCTCACACGGGCCAAGTTGGAACCCACTGCAGAACCAGTGGCAACAATGGGTGCTTCCAGTCCGGCAGAACCACCAAGCCCTACCGTAACAGTACTCGTGATCACATGCAGGTAAGAGTGGCTCATGGGAATATAAGAAGACTTGCGGGCAATGGCTTTCAATACCATCGCAAGTCCTTTCTCTATTTGTCCACCAAAAAACTGGCGAACAATAAAGACACATATTAACAGCCCAAGCGTTGGAAAAAGTAAATACAAATACCCGCCTACAGGAATACTTTCGATCCAGTGCTGGAGATAGTGTACCAGCGTTTTCAGCAATACTGCAGCAAGGCCACTTACCAGGCCAACCAATGTGGCGATCACCATTACAAACTGAACCCTGGTGAGTTTTGTCCGCAGGTAACTAATTAAAAACTGGTATATCTTTTTAACCGAAGACAAATTGACTTAATTTGAAAGTCAGCAAAGATAGGCGGGTAAATTTTAATGGGCTACGGGGGATAATACTGCGGTACCGGAATCACAACAGACTGCTCAAACGGCTATCATGATAATCTGCAATTATCATTAACACATTATCATACGCAGCAAATTCTTCGGCTGAATGCATGGTGGTAATTACAACCGCTTTCATCCCTGCCCTGGCAGCAGATTCCACCCCCTTTGGCGAATCTTCAAAAACAATACAATCAGCAGGCGCTATGTTTAATGCAGCCGCACATTTTATATATGTTTCGGGATCTGGTTTGCTGGCTTTAATATCATCTGCGCTCACGACCATGTTAAAATAAGAACGGATATTCAACCCATCCAGTGTAAAATCAACATTAAGCATGATGGCAGCGGTGCCAATGGCCATCGGTATATCCGCACCCTTTGCTTTGTCAAGAAATTGGTGTAACCCCGGTAGTAAGGCCAGTTTAGGCCGGTATTCTTCCTGGTACTTCCTTTCTTTTTCCACACTCATCTTTTCCTTCTCTGCCTGTGTAAATTTTCCTGGCAGCATACGCTCCAGCAATTCATCATTCTTTCCATAACATTCTGCCTTCATTCTTTCAAGAGAGATACCAGCACCCAGTTCATTTAAAATCCTGTGCCATGCGATGATGTGATACTCCATATCATCGATCATAGTGCCGTTCATATCAAATAAAAAAGCGCTTTTTCGGTTGTTCATGCTTATTGAAATTTATATACAACAACGCCCATGCAATTAATCAATAATCACACAGGCGCCATCGTTATGAGAAAAAAATATTACCAGAATTTCACATACAAAGCTGCCAATATCAGCAGTGTAGCCACGATCATTGCAGTGATGGCTGGTTTAAGTTTAAACATTTCCTTATCCAGTGCAAACGCTTTGGGATTTATTTTAGGACCTGTAAGACTGATCACCACCATGATGGCTACGGTGAAGAAAAATGCCCAGCCCATGTTTATGAGGAAAGGGATTTCATAAACACCTTTGCTGTTTTTAAATGCAGTGTACAACAGTGTTTCATGTCCAAAAAGGCTGACGGCAAAACTGTTAAAGAAAACAGACATCGCAAAGCCCGTTATTAAACCGGCAACTGCTGCCGCACCCGTGGTACGTTTCCAGAACATACCTAAAATAAACATGGCAAATACACCAGGACTGATAAAGCCTGTATATTTCTGAATAAAAGTAAATCCACCTTCACCAGCAATTCCGAGCATGTCTTTCCATTCAAATATCACCGCAATGGCAATTGACACCAGGGCTGTTATTTTTCCAACCCAAACCATACCTTTCTCCTTCTTGTCGTTCGCTGCTGCATTCACCAGTGCATCCAGCTCCCCTGATTCGTTCCTTACGTCTGTTACCTCTTTCTTTTTAAAATACTTCATGTAAATATCCAGCGTAAAGATGGTGGAAATACTGTTGAGCTTTCCAGCCAGGGACGCAACGATAGCGGCAGTTAAAGCTGCAATGGCCAGTCCTTTTAAACCGGATGGCAGAAAGCCGAGAATGGCAGAGTAGGCATCGTCCATTCCTCTCAGGCCTTCCAGATGTCCATTTTTATGCAGCACATACGCAGCGATGCCAGGCAGCATTACAATGATGGGCATCATCAGTTTTAAAAAACCTGCAAACAAAATTCCTTTACGGGCCGTTTCCAGGTTGGCACCCAATGCCCGTTGTGTAATATACTGATTGCAGCCCCAGTAATTCAGGTTCACGATCCACTGACCGGCAAAATACATAGCGATGCCCGGTAGTATCAAATATTTATTAACGTCTTCCTGCGATGAAGCTTCCGTTGGCTTATCCAGTATCATGTGAAAATGATCCGGCGCCTGCTGCATCAGTGTGTTAAAGCCGGCGATGGCATCCCTGCCCATACCAAATTTTTCGCTTACGATCGTTAATGCAAAATAGATGGTTGCAAAACCACCGATGATCAAAACAGCCACTTGTATCACATCGGTGTAACCGATCACTTTCATTCCACCCAGGGTAATGATCAGCGAGAATATGGCAAGGGCCACCATTACAGTATGCAAATATTCAGGACCGATTAAGCCGCTGATTGCGATAGCGCCGAGATATAAGATGGACGTGAGGTTGACAAAAACATAGAGTAACAGCCAGAAGATGGCCATGATGAGCGACACCGTTTCATTGTAGCGTGTTTTAAGAAACTGCGGCATGGTGTAGATCTTATTCTTAAGATACACCGGCATAAACCATACGGCGATAATGATCAGCGCCAAGGCTGCGATCCATTCATACGCAGCCACAGCAATACCTACAAAATATCCATTACCACTCATGCCGATAAACTGCTCTGCAGAAATATTGGATGCGATCAAAGATGCACCAATAGCCCACCAGGTCAATGAACCTTCTGCCAAAAAATAATCATGAGAGGCAGAAGTGGTGGCCTTCTTTTTTTTGTTGTATACCCAATAACCATAACCTGCAACAAGAATAAAATAAAGTACAAAAACTGACAGGTCTAAACCGGATAAATTTTTCATGTGGAAGCTTTATAGTGTATAGTTAGTTACTGGTTGTTCGTTTTGTAATATACTTCACTCCAGCGAAGTTCATTTTTAAATTGGTACAAATCTGTATTCTTTCCAATTCTTACATACTCAATACCGGCCATCTCTGCAAAATCCTCCATGTGTTCGCTGCCAAGGTTCTGGCTATAGCAGGTATGATGTGCGCCGCCAGCCAGTATCCATGCCGCACACCCATCATTCATATTAGGGTATGGTTTCCATAACACCCTTGCCACCGGCAATTTAGGTAATTCTGCAATCGGTTCCACCGCTTCCACCTCATTCACGAGTAAACGAAAACGGTTGCCCATATCAATTACGGATGCATTGATAGCGGGTCCTGCCGCGGAATTAAATACCAGTCTTACCGGATCTGCTTTACCACCAATTCCTAAAGGATGAATTTCGCAGGAAGGTTTGTTACTGGCAATACTTGGGCAAATCTCCAGCATATGTGAACCCAGCACCAATGGATTGGCGGGATCAAAATGATAGGTGTAATCTTCCATAAAACTGTTACCACCTTGCAAACCTGCGCCCATCGTTTTCATGGCTCTTACCAGGGCGGATGTTTTCCAATCGCCCTCACCGGCAAAACCATAGCCTTTTGCCATCATCCGCTGGGCGCCGATGCCGGGTAATTGTATCATTCCATGCAGGTCTTCGAAAGTATCGCTGAAACCTTTGTACCCTCCATCTTGTAAAAAATACTGCAGGCCCAATTCTATCCTTGCAGCATCCCGGAGCGACTGGTATTGCTGACCATTACTTTTTAAACCGGCAGACACATTGTACATGTCAAAATATTCTTTTGTCAATGCATCTGTGTCAGCATCACTTACTGCGTTGATCACTTTTACCAGGTCACCAATACCATGTGTATTTACACTAAACCCAAATTTCATTTCTGCTTCCACCTTATCCCCGTCCGTTACTGCCACATACCGCATATTATCACCAAAGCGCACAAATTTTGCCCCTTGCCAGTCGTGCCAGCCGGCGGCAGCTCTTGCCCATGCATTGATCTTTTCTATCACTGCATTATCCTGCCAATGACCAACCACCACTTTTCTTTTTAACCGCATACGGCTCATGATATACCCAAACTCCCTGTCACCATGAGCGCTCTGGTTCAGGTTCATAAAATCCATATCAATATCATTCCAGGGAATATCGCGGTTGAATTGTGTATGAAAATGCAACAACGGCTTTTGCAGAATATTTAAACCCCGGATCCACATTTTAGCCGGTGAAAAAGTATGCATCCAGGTAATGATCCCGATACAATTGGTGGAAGCATTTGCCTCAGCACATACCGCATAGATTTCTTCAGTAGATTTTACAGTCGGTTTAAAAACAATATTCACTGGTATGGCAGCTGCATTGTTTAAGGCAGTGGCAATCTCCTGCGAATGCGCTGCTACCTGTTTCAGGGTTTCTTCTCCATATAAATGCTGGCTGCCCGTTACAAACCAAACTTCTGAATCTTTGAATGCTTTCATTTGTGTATTTTTTGATTGATTGCTTTATTTTGAAATGATGTCTGCGTACTGAATATTCTCCGGCAACCAAACCGTCATCTCACCTTTACCGCGGTTGGCCCAGGCATAGTAAGGTATAGCGGTAAATGGCTGTGTAACTGTTTTCACTTCGTTGCCGGACACAACAACTGCTTTGGCTTCAGACTTTAATAACATTACACCATTGAGCAGCGTAGCATCGAAAGAAACGCTGAAAGATGCCGTGGATGGCAAAATGAGATTGGAGGTAAGCCCATTATTATCTGCCCATTCGGCGCAATAAACGATGGGGCCACGCTGTAAGGCAATTTTCCCGGCATTGTCCTTTAGTTGATCCAGTGCTTTTACACGCCGTACTTCCATCGGGAGTTTTACATCCACCACGTCACTTTTCTTCCAGGTGCGGTTTATAATGGCATAACCATTATCCGTTGTATAGTCAACAGCCTGCCCGTTCACCATTATAGCAGTTGTATAATTATTTGAAGAAGTGTACGAATAAAGATCAGAAGGAATAGCCTGGTTAGATGCCCAGCCTGGTATTCTTATCTTTAAGGCAAATGGAAGGGATTTCTTTTTAGGAGAAACAATCAACTTCATATCCCCATCCCAGGGATAATTGTTTTGCTGTTCGATATCAATTTCATTGACACCAATTTTTAAAGTGGCGTTGCTGTTGATAAACAGGTTCACAAAAATCTCATTGTCCTTTTGTGCATACATGTAGCCCGGCACAGATGGCAACAACCTGGTAACATTGGTGGGGCAGCAGGAGCAATCAAACCACCCGGAGCGTTCTGTTTCCAGGCTATGATGATGAACAAAATTTTTCACCTGCATGGCATTGGTATAAAAAAAGGACTTTCCATCCAGCCCAACACCCGAGATCAAACCATTGTATAATATTTTTTCCAGCACATCTATATACTTCGACTCACCATGCAATTGAAACATACGCTGGTTCCAGTACACATTGGCAATTGCGGCACAGGTTTCATTATAGGCGCTGCCGTTAGGCAGTTCATAGTTCTCTCCATATCTTTCTCCAGATGGAATGGCACCTGCACCACCCTGCACATATAATTTTTTTGACACCAGGTTTTCCCAGATAGAATCAATGGCAGTTAGAAAGGCCTTGTCGCCTGTAAGTGCGGCCACATCTGCCACGGCAGCATATAAATAACCAGCTCTCACCGAATGACCAATGGCTTCCCGCTGATCAACCACCGGTATATGGTCCTGCCAGTAAGAACCGTTTTTAAATACATCCCGGTCTTTGGGATCGTATCCTTTGTAATGGCCTCTTTCATCAATGAAGAACCTGGCCGTTTCCAGGTATTCCTTTTTGCCAGTAAGACGATACAACTTAACCAATCCCATCTCCACCACTTCGTGTCCGGGTGCAACATGGAGTTTGTCTTTCCCAAATACTGAACACACAAGGTCTGCATTTTTCAAAGCGATATTGAGGAGATTCCGTTTTCCGGTGGCGCCAAAATGTGCGGCAGCCGCCTCATATAAATGGCCCGAATTGTATAATTCATGGCTCATATCCCGTTCCTTTTCCCAACGGCTGGTGCCGCTCCAGCTATGCGGATGCAGCGGATCAATTGTACGTGCTGTATATAAATAGCCATCCGCCTCCTGGGCTCTGGCTACCTTATCAATCAGTGAATCAATATACCCTTCTAATTTTTTATCCGGGAAAATACTCAGTGAAAAGGAAGCCCCTTCAATGGTTTTATAAATATCCGTGTCATCAAAAGGGAAGATGGTACAGAACTTACCGCTCTTTGCCGCCGCCATTTCAAAGTTCCTTACCCTTCCGGTTCTTTCACATCTTTCAAAAGAAGCGGGAATGGTTACGGTATGATTTATTTTTAGCCTGGGCAACCAGAATTTATCAGTGATATGCACACTGGTAAATGGTACAGCACTGTAGGAATAATCTCTTTGCTGGGCCAACAAATTGCAACATACAGCCTGCGCTATCAATAAAACAAATATGCTTTTCATTTTCATCTTAATTGTTCCTGTCAATAGTTTATTCTGAACCGCCATCAGTGTTCATAACTAATGAGGAGGTTAGCGTCTATTGCTGCCCGTAATAACTATCCGGGCCATGCTTTCGCTCAAAATGTTTTTTAATCAATGCCTCTTTCAATCTTGGCGCAGCAGGATTTATTTGTGCTGTCAGCAACGCCATCTGTGCCACTGTTTCCAGAACCGCACTGTTGTAAACAGCTTTGGCGGCTGTTTTACCCCAAGTAAACGGTGCATGATTGCCTACCAGCATCATTTCCACCTCTTCATAACTCAATCCTCTTTCTTTAAAGCAATTCATTATCTGAAAGCCGGTTTCATATTCATAATTGCCCTTTATCATTTCGTCATCCATGGGTGGTGCACAAGGCACATCCACCGTAATATGGTCGGCATGCGTGGTACCGAAAATGGGAATGTCCCTTTGTGCCTGCGCCCAGGCAGTAGCATAAGTGGAATGCGTATGTACAATGCCATTGATCGCTGACCAATGCTTGTACAACACGGCATGTGTTTGTGTATCTGATGAAGGACGAAGGGTACCTTGCACCGTATTGCCATCAAAATCAACGATCACCATTTTTTCCGGCGACAGGTCTTCATAAGGCACACCACTTGGCTTAATAGCAAATACACCGAGGCTTCTGTCGGCTGCACTCACGTTACCAAAGGTGAACAATACCAATCCTAATTTTGGCAATTGCATATTGGCTTCATATGCTTCCTGCTGTATGTGTTTGTATGTGCTCATTTTGTTATGCTGGTATTAACAGGGGTTCTGGTACAGGTACAGTTTGCATTTCCATAAATGCGCCAACCGTTTTGTATTTTTCATATCTCTTTTCATACAGCAACACCAGCTTTTCATTGGGATGATATTCAGCATCAAAACCCTGTCCCATGGCTTCCATGGCGTCTTCCACTTTCGTGTACACACCAGCGGCAGTAGCTGCAAACATGGCAGCTCCTAAAGCGCAGGTCTGTTCTGACCGGTGAATCCTGATGGGCATATTCATCACATCGGCCATCATCTGCATAATGAAGGGGGATTTTTTTGCAACCCCGCCAAGGCCAATCAACCCTTTTACCGGAATGCCTTGTTCAACAAATCTCTCCACAATGGCTTTTGCACCAAAGCAGGTGGCTTCCACAACGGCACGGAACAAACGAACCGCATCACTTCCCAGGTCCAGACCTGTAATACTGGCGGTCAGCAATTGATTGGCATCAGGCGTTCTTCTTCCGTTTAACCAATCAACCGCCAGTTCACTATTTTCATCCACTATAATATTTTCTGCCAGCTTACTTAATGCAGGAATGATGGCATCTTCTGTTTCTTTGATCAGTTTTTCTTTGGTTGCTTCATCTATCAATGAGGAAGCAGATAAAATATGTTGGAGTGGCCAGGAAATCACTTTTTTATACCAGGCATAGGCATCTCCAAAAGCCGATTGACCGGCTTCCATACCGAGCATGCCGGGAATGATGGAACCCGGCACCTGTCCGCAAATTCCTTTTACCAGTTTACCGCCCACTTCCTCTAAGGGTGCCACCAGCATATCGCAAGTGGAAGTACCCATTACTTTACTCAAATAATAGGGTTCAATCTGTCCGCCTACAGCACCCATATGGCAATCGAAGGCCCCCACACCAATGATAGTATTAACGGGAAGGCCTAAACGCTCAGCCCAACCGGCGCTGATGACCCCTGCAGCTGTATCCGACGTGTAGGTATCTTCAAATAATTTACTGGTAAAACCATCCAGTACCGGATCAAGCGATGCAAAGAAATCATTGGGTGGCAAACCACCCCATTCTTTTGCCCATAGTATTTTATGGCCCGCTGAACAAACACCTCTTCTCATGGCCTGCACATCCTTACCACCGGTTAACAAAAACGGTATCCAGTCGCAGTGTTCAACAAAAGAGTAAATACTGTCTCTCACATCTTTATCTGCTCTCAATACATGGAGCAGTTTTGCCCAAAACCATTCGGAAGAATAGATACCTCCAACAAACTGCAAATAATTCGTGTCAAATTTTTCTGCATGCGTATTTATTTCAGCAGCTTCGCCTACGCTGGTATGATCTTTCCATAACACAAACATGGCATTGGGATTTTCTTCCAGGCCGGGTAATAAGGAAAGCGGGGTACCAGTCTTATCAACAGCAACGGGAGTAGAACCGGTGGTATCTACCGACAAGGCTTTTATTCTGGATGCGATACTGCTGCCCACTTTGGCCACACATTCTTTAATGGTTGCTTCCAGCCCTTCCACGTAATCCAGCGGGTGCTGCCGAAACTGGTTTTGGCCGGCATTGCAATACAATTGCTTTTTCCATCTTGGATAATGAAATACGGAAGCAGCGAGTTCCTCGCCATTTGCTGCGTTTACAATGATCGTTCTTACGGAATCTGTGCCGTAATCAACCCCCAGTACATAAGCTTCAGTTGCACTCATAACATTTATATTAAAGTAAGTTCTTTCTTTTTATGGCAGTTTTCACTTTATTAACGATACTGGCTGCATTCAATCCATATTTTTCCATCAGCTGTGCAGGTGTTCCGCTTTCGCCGAATGAATTGTTTACACCGATCATTTCTATTGGTGTTGGCAAATTCCTTCCGAGCAACTGGCAAACAGCATCACCCAGTCCACCATTCAACTGGTGCTCTTCGGCAGTAACCACACAACCTGTTTTAGCAGCAGACTTCAATATCGCTTCTTCATCTAATGGTTTAATGGTGTGTATGTTAATGATCTCTGCATCAATACCTTCTTTTTCCAGTATTTCTCCAGCAAGGATCGCTTCCCACACCAGGTGTCCTGTGGCAATGATACTTACATCCTTTCCCTCGTTTACCATCCATGCCTTACCAATTTCGAATTGCTGATCAGCATCAGTAAATACAGGTACAACCGGGCGGCCAAAACGCAGGTATGCCGGACCGTTATGTTCAGCCAGTGCAATGGTGGCAGCCATCGTTTGATTATAATCACAGGGATTGATCACTGTCATTTCAGGCATCGCCCTCATCATGGCCAGGTCTTCCAGTATCTGGTGGGTGGCACCATCCTCTCCCAGTGTAAGACCAGCATGGGACACACAAATTTTTACATTGGTGCCCGAATAGGCAACACTCTGCCGTATCTGGTCGTAAACCCGGCCGGAGCCAAAATTGGCAAAGGTGGTGGCAAAGGGAATGTAACCTGCAATGGCCATTCCCGCAGCAACACCAATCATGTTGGCTTCTGCGATACCGCATTGTACAAAACGGTCTGGATTTTCCTTAATAAAAGTATCCAGTTTCAAAGATGCCACCAGGTCGGCACATAGCGCCACCACACTGGGATTCGTTCTTCCGAGTTCGGCAATACCTGCACCAAAACCCGAACGGGTGTCTTTCTTTTCTGTATATGTATATTTCTTCATTGTTATTGCTGATTAATAATCTCCTGATGTTTCCGGCAGTTGTTCAAGTGCCTTTGCCAATTGCTCATCATTGGGTGCTGTGCCATGCCATTTGTGTGTATGCATCATAAAGTCAACACCAGATCCCATTTCCGTTTTCATGAGTATGGCAACGGGCTTTCCCTGTCCTTTTAATTCCCTGGCTTTTTGTAAGGCCTGCAACACCTGTGCTATATCATTTCCATCTTCCAACGATATGGTTGTCCATCCAAAAGCTTCATACTTGGCACCAAGATCAAGGTTGTTCATCACTTTATCTGTGGGGCCGTCAATCTGTTGTTTATTCCAGTCAATGATGGCAACAAGGTTATCCAGTTTATAATGCGGTGCAAACTGGGCAGCTTCCCATACCTGCCCTTCCTGCTGTTCGCCATCACCCCTCAGCACATATACGGTACTGTTATCTCCTTTTAGCTTTTTTGCATGGGCCATCCCTGCTGCCACAGAAAGCCCCTGCCCTAATGAACCGGAAGCCACCCTGATACCCGGCAAATGGTCATGCGTGGCCGGGTGGCCCTGGAGCCTTGAATTAATTTTTCTGAAGGAAGCCAGTTCACTAACGGGAAAATATCCACGCCTTGACAATACGGAATAAAAAAGAGGAGAAATATGGCCGTTTGACAGGAAGAAAATATCCTCGCCGCTGCCGGCACGGGAAAAGGAAAGATATCCATCTTCTTTCTTCTCATTGCTGATATTCATTTCACTGAAATAAAGAGCGGTCAGTAAGTCTGTACAACCCAATGAACCACCTGGATGGCCCGATTGACAACTGTGTACCATACGCACAATATCCCTGCGTATTTGGGAAGCTGTATCCTGTAATTGTTTTAATTCCATTATTGCATTTTCTTTGAGTCATCTAAAAATTTAGCGAGGCCGATATCAGTAAGCGGGTGTTTTAACAAACCAAGAATCGGATCGAGCGGGCAGGTGCAAACATGAGCCCCCATTTCTGCAGCCATGATGATATGGTTCACATTCCTGATGGATGCCGCCAGTACTTCGGTCTTATAATGCTGAATAGTAAAAATATTTGACAGCTGCTGTATCAATTGCATACCATCCCAGCCGCTGTCGTCAATGCGGCCAATAAATGGTGACACATAAGTAGCGCCGGCTTTGGCCGCCAGTATGGCCTGTCCGGCAGAAAAGATCAGGGTACAATTGGTGCGGATACCATTATCGGTGAACCATTTGATCGCTTTGATGCCATCTTTGATCATGGGCACTTTTACCACAATATTTGGATGCAATGCGGCAAGCACTTTTCCTTCGGCCACAATACTATCGAATGTGGTACCGAGTACTTCTGCACTGATATCACCTTCCACCAGTTCACAAATCGCTTTATAATGTTGCTGGATGGCAGCTTCACCGGCAATACCTTCTTTTGCCATCAAAGATGGATTGGTGGTAACGCCGTCGAGTATACCTAATTCGTTTGCCTCCTTTATCTGGGCAAGATTGGCTGTGTCAATAAAAAATTTCATGGTTGTGAATTGTCAATGGTGATTAGACTCTATTTATTTAAAGAGATTTTATACTTTGTAATGGTGTGATACTTTTCGCCTGGCTTTAAAATGGTTGAAGGAAATGCAGGCTGGTTGGGAGCATCAGGAAAATGCTGTGTTTCCAGGCAAAGCGCTGCATACTTGTTGATAGCTTTGCCACCGCTTGTTTTTATGGTGCCATCTAAAAAGTTACCAGAGTAAAACTGCAGGCCTGGTTCTTCAGTAAATACTTCCAGTTTTCTCCCGCTGAGCGAATCAGATAAAGTGGCAACCAATTCAACACCCTTTTCTTTTTTTGTTAAAACAAAATTATGATCGTACCCCCCGTCTACTGCTGCTATTCGTTCGCCAATAGTATGAGGTTGCAGGAAATCGAATGGCGTTCCTTTTACATCTTTTAGTTCACCTGTTGGGATCAATCCTTTGTCTACAGGTGTGTACCTATCTGCATTTACCTGCAGGCTGTGATTAAGAATTGTTGTTGATGGATCGCCAGTGAGGTTAAAATAACTGTGATTGGTGAGATTGACAACGGTTGGCTTATCTGTTTCTGCGCTGTACTCCATATTTAGTTCATTGTCATCGGTGAATGTATAAGTAACATTCACTTTCAGGTTACCCGGGTACCCTTCTTCACCGTCCTTGCTCAGATAATGAAGAGTAAGGGAAGCAGGACCGGTTGTTTGTGTAATAGCATCCCATACCACTTTATCAAACCCTTTATCTCCACCATGTAAGTGATTGGCACCATTGTTTTTAGCCAGGGTATAAGTAGCGGTATCAATTTTAAAACTGCCTTTCGCAATGCGGTTGCCATAACGGCCAATAATAGCCCCAAAGTAAGGTGGCCTGGCCAAATACCCGCTTAAACTGTCAAAGCCCAAAACAACACTGCTTTTAATACCGTTCTTATCCGGGCTAACCCATGACGTTACGATGCCGCCATAATTGGTGATGGTTACTTCAGCGCCGCTTTTATTTGTAAGCGTATACAGATAAACATCTTTCCCATCCACTGACCCCCATTTTTCCTGCTTCAGTTTTGCTTCTGGAGCTGCTGTTACCGTTTCTTTTTTTTCTTCAGCATTATTACAAGCTGCTGCAAGGGTGGTTACCATGATCGATACAATGAATAGTTGGTGCCAATTTTTCATATAGCCGTTGTTGTTTTTATTTTTTGATGAGAGGCCAGCCATTGCTGTCCCATTGCAATTCGTCAATGATCAGTTTTGGTTTGCCTTTATCTTTCGCATCATATCCATGATACACCAGGTAATACTTTCCATCAAATTGACAGGTAGAATTATGTCCTGCCCCAAACCATTCCTTATTGTCGCCCTCAGCCACCAGGGAACCGCCATTCTGCGCCATGGATAAACCTGTTTTATCAAGATAAGGACCTGTTATTTTTTCACTCCTGCCCACCACTACTTTATAATTACTTTTTTCACCCCGGCAACAATAATCCCACGATACAAACAGGTAATAATAGTTATCTTTTTTTATGATGAAGGGAGCCTCAATGGCAGCATCACCGGCAGCGGTATCCGCAATGCTGAAATCCCTTGGCCTTGCTGCCACGGTATGCCATTCTTCAGGATAGGCCACTGCGGTAAGATCGTCGTTTAATTTCACCAGTTTCATTCCATTCCAAAAAGATCCGAATACCAGCCAATGATCGCCCTTTTCATCATCCACCTGGTTGGGATCAATGGCGTTCCACATATCCCTCCCCGGTATCGACTGAATGACTTTTCCCTTGTCTTCCCATTTAAAATCAGGAGAAGAAGGATCCAATGTTTTGTTTACAGCAAGCCCAATGCAGGAGGTGTTTTTTCCAAATGCAGAAACGGAATAGTAGAGATAATATAAGCCGTTGTGATAACTGATATCGGGCGCCCAGATATGCCCTTTAAAGGAAGGAATGGCATCCATCGCCCATTGTGGCGGTGCTGCGAATACCTTTTTCTCCTTTTTCCAGTTTTTCATATCGGTTGATGAAAAAGAAGAAATACCCCAGCCGGTGCAAAAAAGATAATAGGTGTCCCCTTGTTTTATCATCACCGGGTCATGCACAGCGGTTTGCCTGGTTGGCTTTATCGTGCCGGCACTGTCTTCCCGGTGTTGGGCATAGGCCGGTTGTAAAGTAAACACCAATAATATGATAGCAAGCTGTTTCATACTGGCATAGCCCTTCGTTTTTTATTCAGGGTTTAAAGATAGTTATTTTCTTTTTAATTGTCAAGATGACAATTAAAATATTTTTATCCTCACAATGCCAAAGGAATATGGGGCGGCCTTGTATGCTGTTTTTTTACCCTTCCAGGGCAACACTGATTCCCTGGGAGATACATTACCCGGGTTGGAGAAGGTATTCACAGCATCCAGGTTGGTGCTTTGCAACAACGTGAACCTGGCTTCTTTTGCTATTTTCTTTGCACCTTCAAGCGACAACAAGGTTGTTTGCTCCTTTCCGGATGCATTTACTATTTTAATTATCAGTTCATTCGTTGCTGCATCGATACAGGCTGATGCATACAAGCTATCCTGCCCGGCCACCACCTCATTGTTAAGTGTAATGGGCACCACCTGGGATCCTTTGTTGATGGAGAATAATTTTTGAACATGATAATCAGGTGTGCCATACGATTGCAGGTTGTTAACCCAAATCAGGTCAGGCGTCCACTGCCAGCCATCTATATGTGCAAACAGCGGTGCGTAGGAGGCCATACTTACCACGCCGGCATTTCTTTCGAGCCCCGTCATAAAAGCGGCTTCACTTAATGCAGTGAGCCAGCTGTTCTTATTATCAACACTTACAACTTTGTCGCTTTGTGCTGCATATTCGCCAGCAAATATTTTTGATTCATTTCTTGGATAGTTATCATAGCGTTTTGCGTTGCTGAAAAACCACTCGGGTCGGCGGTAATAATGTTCATCTATAATATCAGCCTTTATTTTCCTCAGTTCCGTATTCAGCAGGTCAAAACGTTCACCATTGGGATCTGTACCAGAACTGGTAACCAATTTAAAATCCGGGTACTTTGTTTTGATCGCCTGCTGAAAAATTTTCAACCGTTCTATGTACTGTGGCCCCCAGTTCTCATTGCCAACACCCATCATCTTTAAATTGAAGGGAGCAGGATGCCCCATATCTGCCCTTACCTTTCCCCATACCGTACTGGTATTTCCGTTAGCAAACTCAATCAGGTCCAATGCATACTGCACGTATGGATCCAGCTGGTCAAGCGGAACGAGTTCTGCAGAGTTGAACTGGCAAGCCATACCGCAGTTCAAAATGGGAAGCGCTTCCGCTTCTATATCTTCTGCCAGCTGAAAGTATTCAAAAAAACCCAGACCAAAAGTTTGAAAATAATCAGGTGTGGGCTTATGTGCAAATTCAAAATTCCAGCGGTTGATGATCAACTCACGGTCTTCAATAGGGCCCACTGTTTTTTTCCATTGATACCGTTGAGAAAGATCATAGCCTTCCACAATACACCCACCCGGAAACCGGAGAAAGCCAGGCTTCATATCCGCCAGCAATTGTATCATATCTGCCCGCATACCGCCAGGCCGATTCTTCCAGGTGTCTTCCGGAAACAAGGAGATCATATCCATATCTATCACACCGGTACCTTCAAACCAGATCTTTAATTGTGCTTTCTCTTCTGTGGCCGTTGAGTTAAAACTGACCGATGTTCTTTTCCATGCCGCTCCGGCTTCTGCAGGCTTTACTACAGTGCTGCCAATCACTTCATTCTTTGAATTGAACAATGCAGCATACACAGTGATACCCGCCGCAGCCTGCCTGTACATAAAGGAGAAATCATACCGCAGCCCTTTTTTGATCCCCATACCACGGAAACCTTCATTTGTGATACTCAGACTGCCACTAACGGCATTGCTTACACTTACCCGAATAAACCGCGGATTGGCTAAACTCTTCCCCTCCCTGTTCAATACCGTTACGGCTCCTTCTTTAAAAGGCTGCTGTTCCACTTTCCAGCCCATCAGCGGTTTAAAAAATTCAAACGACCGGTTCTTTACCAGTTCTGCATAAATACCCCCGTCAGCACCCAGGTTGATATCTTCAAAAAACACGCCCCACATCGTTGGCTGGATATCTGCAACCGGTTTATCAATTTTTACCGTCAGTACATTTTCTGTTTGGGCAAATAAAGCAACTGAAAACACGACAGACATGCCAGTTAAAAGAAAATAGCTTTTCAATTTTCCGGTCCTACTTATTTTCTTCATCATTTTTTATTTTTTTTAATGAAACGAAATATTATAATTCAATAAACTGATCAGATATCATGCTACTTCTGCCTTAGAGCGCTTTTAGTTGAGGGGGTTATTGTATAAAATCCGCACCCGTGTTGCTGGATCAAAGGAGAAAATTCATTGCTGAATATTCCGAGCGTTTCCCCTGCCCAGATATCTTTTACCACGACGGGCCCCTTACAACCCAGTTCCTTCAGATCAATTTTTATTTGTTCTGTTGCCGGAGGTTTTATTCCTGCAGGGTCCTGTGTAAATACCATGAACTGCAGGGTGGCACCGGCATTTTGAACGGCTCCTGCTTCATCAATACCTGCTATCGCTTTAAATGCAGTAAAGCCACCAGGCAAATCAAATTCAATTATAGAATTGGAATGTGTGCCGATACCTTTTTCGTATGCTTTTCCGTTCACCATTAATTTACCACCCGATACACTTGCATTCATTTGCACCTCACCCCAGCCAGCAGACGCCTTTTTCCATTTGAGTGTGGTTAAAGAAATGGAATCTTTTTCATTGTACAGCATTGGATTGATCCAGTCGGCATGATCCCAATCAATATTATCTCCTCCATCTTTTACTACAAGGTATAGTTTTTGGGCACCGGTAATGTATACAGTCACCTGTTCACTTTTACCCACTGTATTCCGCTTGATGACATTTCCCTTCCAGGCTGCTTTGGTTTCCACTGCCATTTCCTGGTCTGCATAATTGAAAACGGCGAGATACTTTGTACCGGTTTCAGCATCATCAGCAACCCAAGCGGCCTTGTCTTCTTTTGTAAAAAGAGGCCGGTTATTGGTACTGCTTTTTAAAACATGCAATGCATCCTTGTTCGTGAGCAAAGAAAGTGTAAAAGCATCATTGTCGGGAAGGTGCCCGCCAAACATTAACGGCGAACGAAAGATGCTCCACAGTGTCATTAAAGTGTATTGCTCCTCTTTGGTAAAATTACTCATGCGGTCAGCTCCTCTTTCTGCCCGAATACCAATATGACCAAGGGGTAACATATCCCCGTCGGGCCAGGCACCCAGCTTCCTGTAGCTGTTCCATCTTTCAAACACTTTAAAATGTTCCTTTAATTGCAGCCAGCTATCCCAAAAATCCCCAACCGTTCGCCACATATTAGCATGTTGCTGTACGTGTGCAGCATGATCAACGGGTGTTTCTCCGGGAGAAGTACTCAACACCATTTCTCTCCCTGTTTTATCAATGGCCTTTCTTATCATCTCCACCTCGTCCGTAAAATAAACAGGCGAAGAGAGATCGTCTACTTTTACAAAATCAACTCCCCAGTCTGCATACAATTGAAAAATAGCATTGTAATATTCCTGTGCGCCTGCTTTTCCTGGAACGATGGTGTACATATCCTTTAACCAGGTGCACTGATTTTCTTCTGAGTAAATATCTTTTGCTGTAAATGAGGTATTGAGAACGGGCAAATTATTTTTCACTGCCACAACCGGCACACCCCTCATGATATGAATACCAAATTTTAATCCTTTGCTATGAATATAATCAGCCAGAGGCTTGAAACCGTTTCCGTTGGCCGCTGAAGGAAAACGGTTAACGGCTGGTGTGAATCTTCCATAGGGATCAATGGAGTATTCAGGATTGGTTTGATTATACCCGTTGGCTTTGTCATTGCTTACAAACCAGCGAATGTCCACAATGATATACTCCCAACCAGAAGACTTTAAATTTGCCGCCATGTAGTCTGCGTTCTCTTTTACTTCGCTCTCGGTAACGGTTGGCCCAAAACAATCCCAGCTGTTCCAGCCCATGGGTGGTGTGGCTGCCCATTGATGAAAGGGCTTTACCTGCTGAGACAGGGAGTATCCATGCAAAAAAATAAGAAATATTAATATCGTTGCTTTCATTTGTTTCTGCACTATTTGTTACCCTGTCAGACCGGGACGGTCAGACAGGGCACCAAGAGTTACTTCTTCTTTCCCCAAACAGCAGTACCTGCATTATCAAGACCGGTAAATATCATGCTGTTGGCTCTTTTATTTTCCCAGTCCCTTCCCTTTTGCACATATACTTTCTCGGTAGTTCCACTACTCCAGTTCAGTTGCAACCACGGTGCTGTATAGGTCCAGGTATCTGCACTATTACCATTTAAAGTGCCGGCAGCATCAATAGTAAGATCGGTTGACAGCTGAAAATCCGGCGACAACTGCTCGGCGGCATAACCTGGCACGACGTTGTAATTCAATACAATTCTTTCCCATGCTCCGGTTATATCTGCCTGCGATATGAGAGAATCTTTTTCCCATGCATATCTTTCCGGCGACGCTACCGGCCAGCCATCTGCGGTCCAGAATAATTTACGAACATGCAGGTTCATAAAAAACTTATCCGAGCCTGGTCTTGCCTGGCTGGCAATAAAGTAATTGCCGCTGCCATCGTTGAAAGCACAGGAATGTGCAGTACCCTGGTAACCGCTATGCCCGGAAAATTTATAGGGTGCAATGATCATTGGTCCGTGATCAACATTTGTGTTGGCATCCAGTCCATTAAAATCATAGAAAGGACCGTTGGGACTGTCACCCTTCATCACCCTTACATTGTATTTGGTTTCCAGCCAGTCGTAAGCAATAAAAAGGAAATATTTATTTAAGGTGGGATTATAAATGATATCGGGTCCCTCAATATTTCCATTGTAGGCTGTACCTGTAAATCCCCGGTTGGCCACACGGGTGCCTTTATCATCTGCGGTAAAAGCAAGACCGGTTGACGGATTAAGTTGCAGAGAATAGATACCATCCCAGGCAGAACCATACATCATCCAGTGCTCACCACCTGGGGTAACAATTACTGCAGGATCTATGGCATTCGTTTGTACGGTACTGTTATTCCTTGATGTAACCACCAGGCCTCTTTCTGTAAATGGTCCCTGCGGACTGGAGGAAGTGGCCAGTCCAATCACACTCAGCCTCGGTAATGAACAGGTGAGTGAATAATACAAACGGTATTCGTTGCCCACTTTAACAATACAGGGTGCCCACAAAGAATTGAATGGCGTACCCCCACCAGAGGTAATAAAGGCACTGCCCATTGCAGGAAGACTGTTAAAAACCCAACCCACATACTTCCATTCCACCAGGTCTTTGGATCTTCTGATCTGAATACCTGCACGAACATCAATACCATAGCCAACATCTGTGTTGTAACAATAGTAGTATTCACCATCTTTTATAATAGCCGGGTCATGCACATTGTGCGAACCCCATTCCAGGTATCTTGCAAACGGGGCAAGTGATGCATAGTTATCATTGATGGAATTAATGTCAAACGACGGTGTTACTACCGGCGGCACTACCGGTGGCGTGGGATTGGGAGATTCTTTTTTACAGCCGGCAACAAACAGAAACATCCAACCTGTAAAAAAAATATTTGCTTTGTTACGGATCGCTTTCATAAATAAATTATTTAAGTGTTAATACTACAACGGCAAACGGGGGCAGCTTTACCTGTAACTGTTCACCGGATAACCTGGCATCAGTAAAAATAGCTGGTTGTATTTTATTGGCTTCGGTAAAAGAATTGTAATCCTGCAGCTTTTGCGATGTGAGTACCCTGCCGGAAACAGTGCTGAATTTGGCACCATTTATATTCACTATAATATCCTGCGGTTTTGAAGCATCAATATTTACCAATGACACATGTGTAATACCATCTTTGTCTTTGGATGCGGATACAGAAACCGCAGGAATTTTTTCTCCTTTCACAACATAATCATTGGATATTATTTTCACTGGTATCATCACAGCATCCTGGTGCACATTGTACATCTCCATCACATGATAAGTAGGCGTGAATATCATTTTTTCCTTGCTGGTAAGAATTACAGACTGCAGTACATTCACTGCCTGGGCCAGGTTGGCCATTCTTACCCTGTCGCTGTGGTTATGAAAAATATTCAATGTAACTCCGGCGATCATCGCATCCCTCATGGTATTCTGCTGGTATAAGAATCCAGGATTGGTTCCGGGCTCTACATTGTACCAGCCACCCCATTCATCCACTACCAACGCAATTTTTTTCTTTGGATCATATTTATCCATGATGATGCTGTGCTTTGTCACCAGCTCCTCCATGCGAAGCGCCGTCTTCATGGTGGCGAAATATTGTTCCTCACTGTAATCAACAGCCGAACCCTTCTCACTCCATTTTACAAAGGAATAATGATGCAATGCCACTCCTTCCAGCATATTACCGGGTATCTCTCTCATCAAGGTTTCAGTCCAGTTGTAATCGTCCACGTTAGCACCAGATGCCACACGGAATAAACTGTCGCTGTTTGTCCAGTCGGTCATAAAAGTAGCATACTGCCTGTAGATATTAGCGTAATGATCAGGCTTCATATTACCACCGCATCCCCAGGCTTCGTTTCCCACACCCCAGATCTTCACATTCCACGGTTCTTTCTGTCCATGCTGTTCCCGTAACAACGCCATCGGGCTGCTGGCAGGTTTGAAATTTACATATTGGATCCAGTCAATAAAATTCTGCACTGTACCACTACCAACATTGGCAGCCAGGTAAGGTTCACATCCTATCCTTTTGCACATGTTTAAAAAATCATGCGTGCCAAAACTATTATCTTCTGTAACGCCACCCCACCAGCGGTTTACAATAGAGGGACGTTTATTCTTTGGCCCAATGCCATCCTTCCATTGGTAAGTATCTGCAAAGCAGCCACCCGGCCAGCGGAGGTTGGGAATTTTCAACTTTTTCAATGCCTCAATAATGTCATTCCGTACACCATCGGTATTCGGTATTGTTTTATTTCCTTCCCTTACATAAAAACCATCATACACACAGCTGCCGAGGTGTTCGGCAAAATGGCCATAAATATTTTTGTTGATCACAGTTTTAGCCTCACTAACGTTAAGCGATACTGTATTTAACTGGGCCATGGATGCAGTGGTGATCACTGCCAGGGCCGTTACTGAAATAATCTTTTGTAGCATAACAGGTAATTATTTAACTGTTTCGGATTTGTTTATAGAGAATATTTTTATTTTACTGTCATTAGGTGCTGCCATCAGTAACCTGCCGTTGCCTGTACGGATGAATGCCATGTCTTTTACATCCCCGTCAATCAGCAGACCGCTGTCTGTAATTCTTACAGGATCAAAATGGCCTTTGCCGTTTCCTTTCAACAACAATCCATAAGAAGCATCATACCTGCCGATTGAAACGGACGACTGGTATTCATTACCTGTCAGTACCAGGTCAATATGCCCATCCAGGTCCACATCATCAGCAAGGATGCTGTTGATGGGAGCAGATTGTGCTTGCACCGGTAAAGGACGCAGGATAAATTTTCCGCTACTTGTATTTTCGATCCAGGCAGATGCAGAAGTTTCACAAACAAGTTTATCCCAGCCATCAATGCCAAAATCATTCTTCAACTGGTCCATTGTCACTTTTGCATAGTCGGAATGATGCAGGTACTTCTTCTTTACCAAGGGCAATTGCTCCGATAACTGGTTCCTGTCTAATGCAGGAAACAGCTGTTGCTGCCCGTTCTTGCCAGTGATAAAATAAGCTGGTATCAACTCTGTAAAACCATTTTTGTCGATATCTTTTGAGTACAACAGCATCGGCTTGCCTTCAGCAATATGATACCGGTTATTCATCCCCATGTTTCCAGCGATAAAATCCATATCACCGTCCTTGTCAATATCAGCCTGTTGCAATGAACGCCATAAACCATTGCTGTTTGCAATGGCAGGCAATTCAACCAGCTTGTTGTTGTCGTTTTTGAAAAACCGGATCCCTGTCCATTCACCGCATATAACGAGGTCCGTTTTTTTATCATTATTAAAATCGGTAAACAAGGCCCCCGTTATCATCCCGGGAAATTCCAATGCAGGCTGTATGCTTTTTGTTACATCAGTAAAACGGCCGCCATTGTTTAGCAGGAGATAGCTCCGCGGCGATGCAGGATATTGCTGAGGTTTTAACCTGCCGCCGATAAAAATATCCATATCGCCATCGCCATCAAAGTCTGCCGTTGAAACTGCATCTGTAATATCTTCTACCGCCGGCAAAGCTGCAGTATCCAATAAAAAATTCCCTTTACCATCATTCAGGTATAAACGGGGCTGATTGTATTTTGTATTGGCGAATTCAAAACTACCGCCTGTAACAAGCAGATCCATATCGTTGTCTCCATCTGCATCAAAAAATACGGCACCCAGGTCTTCCTGAATTGCAGCTCCCCCGGTAAGGTTACTTTCAATAAATCCACCTCCTTTTTTTTGCAGGAATATTTTACCCGGTTGGTTAGCGGCGCCTCCCACAAAAAAATCCTCCCAACCATCCCCATTCACATCGGCCACTGCCATACAAGGACCCAGTTGAGAATACTTTTGCGGCAAGGGCTGGTGATGTCCAAAATCAAAATTTTGTGCCTCTGTATGTTTAAAGCTGAAGGGTAGCGTTTCTGTAATGTCTGCAAATAAAAATGGCTTTGATATTGTTGCATAAAAATGATCAACAGCATGCTCCTGCCTGATGATCAATAGCTGATTGCAGGCCACCTTTTTCAGCAGCTGTATTTTATCATCGGGCCACTGTACTTTTATGGAGTCAATTATTTTTTCACCTGCCAAACCAAAGTGCAGCCGCTGATCAACACTGGATGAAAATCCACGAACAGGATATTGCTCGGCATACTGTATTGTACCTTTATTGTACAACGTAACTTTTGCACCAAACCCTGTTGCATTTAACGGTAAACCCTGCAATTGAAGACTGATAAAATTATCGGTTGTGTCTTTCGGAGTTTTTCTTAATTCATTTTTCCAAACAAATGCCGGCTCATTGATATTGTTAACCACCAGGTCCAGGTCGCCATCATTATCCAGGTCGGCATAGGCGGCACCATTTGAAAGTGATGGTGAAGAAAGCCCTGCTGCTGCTGCAATATTGTTGAAACCAAGGCTGCCATTATTATGAAATAAATAACCCTGCATTTTTACACTGCCAAACTGGTCGATATTTTTCCTGAGTTCTTTGATCGTATTCCTGTCCAGCACTTTTGATCTGTTACTGGCACCGAAAGTATAATTACTCGTATGCGCCTTATCATTTACAAACGCAGCATAGTCATTATTGGTCAGGTCTTTTGCTAAACCGTTTGTTATATGAATATCTTTCCAGCCGTCATTATCAAAGTCTGCCATTAAGATACTCCAGCTCCAGTCTGTTTCAAAAACACCTGCCTGCTGACCTATTTCGCTATAGAAAGGAATAGTTTTATTTCCTGATTGCCTGCTGCCATTGTTGAGCTGCAGCATATTCCGCATAAAGGACGGCTCATAACCAAAGCGCTGCTGCATATCATATTTTTCCTGGTTGGCGGCACTGAACATCATTTTTTTTCTTTCGTTACTTTCCGGCAACATATCCACTACGGCAATATCAGGCAGACCATCATTGTTGATGTCTGCCGCATCCACTCCCATGCTGTTATAACCCTGGTGACGCATAGAACCGGCAATGGTATTGACGAAAGTTCCATCGCCATTATTCAACCACAACAGATCATTGGCGATATAATCATTGGCGATATACACATCCGGCCAGTTATCATTGTTGGCATCTGTTATTACAATGCCTAATCCATATCCATCCTCTTTAATACCAGCAGCCTTTGACACATCAGTAAATACAGGATGTGACCGGCCTGCTGCTATACCATCATTCCTGTACAGTCTGTCCTGTGCAGGAGAATTGCCACTGGTGTCTTTTGGTTGCAGCTCATTGGCTGTTTTGCTGTACAGGCGATGATTGAGTAAATACATATCCAGGTCACCATCTTTATCATAATCGAAGAATGCCGCCTGTGTGGAATAACCGGTGTCGGCTAAATTATAGGCTGCAGCCTGTTCGGTAAAGTGCAGCTCATTCTTACCATCCTGATTGATAGAGGACGAACGTCCATCGTTAATAAATAATAAGTTCTTTCTTTTTTCTTTATCAGTGGAATGCGAAGCGCAAACATAGATATCCTGGAAGCCATCGTTATTTATATCCACCACAGTTACGCCGGTACACCACTTGCCCGTTTGCAACCCGGATCCTGCTGTAATGTCTTCAAACTTAAAATTCCCTTTGTTGATGTATAATTTGCTGCTGACCATACTGCCGCAGAAAAAAACATCGGGCAACCCATCATTGTTAAAATCACCGATGCCCACACCTGCGCCGTTGTACATGTATTCGTTGGTGAATACATTAACGGAATCGTCTTCTGAAATATGGTTGCTGAAAGCAATGCCGGTTTCGGCAGCTGTCATTTTGGTGAAATGAAAATGCGGATCAACCGCAGGGTTGTTGTTGCATGCCACTAAAAAAAACAGCAGCAGCAAGGTCAACTGGTATGATACTTTATAAAAATGCATTTCAATTGATACAAAATAATTTTACCTCCACCATTTAATTTACACTTGTTCGTTTTAAATAATATTTAGTAAGTTACTCATAAGAAAATTCCCGCCCACACCGATTTAGTGGGCAGGAATTTAGTGATTACCAAAACACTTAGTTAGCCGGGTTCGGCAAAAGATTTTTATTCAGGTCCAGTTCACGCTGTGGAATAGGTAAGTATTCATTGCCTGGAGTGTAGGTATTAAAATCAACGTCATGCGTTTTTAATTCAGCCAGTTTACCGGCATCATAAAACCAACCCCAACGAATAAGGTCATTGATCCTTTGTCCTTCGATTGCAAATTAAAGCGCCCTTTCATGAGCAATCTGGTCACGCATCTGGGCCTGGGTCATACCTGGCCTTACCGTAGCGAGGTTTGGCAAATTTGCCCTTGTTCTTACCTGCTGTATAAATGGATAGGCCTCTGTGGTTCTTCCCAACTCATTCAATACTTCTCCATACATCAGCAGGATGTCTGCATAGCGCAATATCCTGTAGTTGATACCGGATTCAGCAGCTCCTTCAAATGCTTTACCATTACCGACTCCGTCATTGGTGTATTTTCTTGGATAGATGGAAGTTTGCGGATTAAACCAATCCCTTCCATAAGCCTGTGTGGAATTTTCTGTTGGTTCATAAGAAGCGATCGTAACAAGCAACCTGGGATCAAGCTTATCATCAACCGTTCTTTCCTGCTTGTACTCGTTGTATATCCACCTGGTAGGTAAGTAATCAGAAAAACCTGCACCTTCCATTCCATAGGTTACAGAAATGGCCTGTACCTGTTTCCATGCACCGGTTGGCTGGCAGCACCAGTTGATATCTGTTCCTGCACCTTCTGTAAACTGAATTTCAAATAAAGATTCGCTGTTGTTTTCATTTACATCTCTAAAATTATCCCTGTAGTCTGGCATGAGCGAATAAACGCCATTCAAAGGACCTCCAGCAAAGAATTTTTCAAACTGTGTGGCTGCCTTTGCATAATCTTTTCTAAAGAGAAACGCTTTACCTAACAAACCTGCTGCAGCGCCTTTTGTTGCTCTTCCCTTTTGTCCCTGGTCGAGGCCGGTAACACCATCGTAGTTGATTGGCAAATTGGCCTCTGCTTCCGCAAGATCAGCAAATATCTGGTCCCACAATGCTTCTTCAGTAGCTGTTGCCGGATAATAATCGTCCTTTGTTTCAATAACCCTGGTGATAACAGGCACCACTTTAAATGTTGTAGCCAGGTTGTAATAGGCAAGACCTCTTAAAAAATAAGCTTGCCCTAAAATCCTTTTCTTCTCGTCTGCAGACAATACAGACTCATCATACTGTCCCACATATTGGATTGCCTGGTTAGCCCTGTTGATTGTAAGATAAAATTCTCTCCCTATCCAGAATACCGGATCAGAAGTTGTTGGAATGATAAATTGTCCTGTTAATACAAGGTCGAGCCAGGGACTGTCGCCTGTAAAATCGTCTCCCCTGCTGTCGGTTAGTCCGGGAAAGGACCGCATATAGGAGCCGTCCACGATAAGTGCATTGTAGATAGCAGTGCAACCAGCATAAGCCTGTTCCTTTGTTTTCCAGTAGTCGGCGGTTGTAAGACTATTAGGATTGGAAACTTCCAGTTTCTTGTCACAACCGGTTGTTGTGATCAGGCAACCGCTAATGATCAGATATAATATTCTTTTCATGATTTTATATTTTAGATACTCTGTCAGTTATTAAAAAGTTAATTGCACACCTACCATCACCGTTCTTGGCTTTGGATAGGAACCAAAATCAAAACCTGGATTCAAAACACCAGATGTAAAATCCGGGTTGTAACCTTGATATCCCTGGAAAGAATACAAGTTTTGTACAGTAGCGTATATCCTTGAAGTTGAAAGTCCCTTGATTAAAGTAGAAGGGATGGTGTACCCAATAGAAACTGTATTGATCCTGAGATAGGTTCCGCTTTGCAACCAACCCGGACGGTTAGAATCTTTAAAATTGTTTACATCATCGTCGTTCAATCTTGGGATATCTGTATTGGTGTTGGTTGGTGTCCACCTGTTCAGCATATCCTTACTGTAATTGATGGCTCCTGCAGAATGGTGGAGATCCCTGTACATACGGCTGTTGATCATAAAGTTGCCGCTGCCTGATGCAAAAATGGAAAAATCAATATTCTTGTAAGAAGCAGTAAAGTTAAAACCATAGTGGAGTTTGGGAATGCCACTGCCAAGATAGGTACGGTCAAAAGCTTCGTCTACAACACCATCAGGTTTTCCTTCAGGACCGCTGATGTCTTTATACCTTATATCACCAGGAGCCAGCACTGCACCAAACTGGGTTGCATGGGCTGTAATTTCTGCCTGGTTCTGAAAAATCCCATCGTAAACAAAACCGTAATGTTCGCCTATTTCCCTGCCTACAACTGTTCTGGCTCCTGCACCAATAAGTGGTTCATTGTTGCCGCCCAATGCAAGCACCTTATTTTTTACAGAAGAAACATTTGCTGACACTTCATATTTAAAATTGCGTTTTGCTTTACTGCGGTAAGTAAGCGTTATTTCCACACCTGTATTTTGCAAAGAAGCAGCATTCACCACGGGATCGAGGTTAATAAACCCGGTGCTTGCAGGAATTAATACACCCACAAGAATGTCTTTACTTTTTGAATTATAATATTCTGCTGAAAGATCCAGATGTCCGTTGAGGAACGACGCATCAAAACCTACGTTCGTGATCTCTTTTGATTCCCACTTGATATCAGGTGAGTTCACGATTGTTTGAATACCGCCAATATTTCTGATACCGCCAAAATTATATACCACACCGGTATTGATCACACCGAGGTATTGATAGTCGGCGATATTGTTATTACCCAATGTGCCATAGCTGGCCCTTAATTTCAGTGAAGTAATGGCTGCTTTGGAAACATTCCAGAAATCTTCGCTGCTGATCTTCCAGCCTGCTGATACCGCCGGGAAATAACCAAACCTGTTTACAGGTGCAAACCTGGAAGAACCATCCTTTCTTAACGAGGCAGAAAATAAATACTTATCTGCGTAAGAATAATTGAGCCTGCCGAAATAAGAGGTGAGCACATTTTTAAACTCAGTTCCCTTTGAGGCAGATGTTGCGCCGTTTGTGATAACAGGATAATAAGGTTGTGTAAAACCTTCAGCCCTTGCTTCCCTGAAAACTGAGCTGCCATACCTGTAAGACTGACCCACCAATACCTGTACAGCATGTTTTCCAAAAGACTTATCATAGTCAAGCGTATTTTCTACGGCTGCATTGGTAAAAACCCTGGTATTATCATTTAAAGTAGCCGTGGCCCTGCTAAAGAAATTGCCAAAATTAAAAGCAGGCTGCCAGGAATAATCCCTGGTATTGGTTTTATCATAACTAAGGCTGGTTCTGAACTTCATATTATGGCCTTTCATATTTTTAAGCAGCTGTACTTCACCATATACATTAGCCAGTACACGGTCTACATCCACCCAGTTCTCAAGCACGCTGTTTACACCGATACCATTTAATGAATTGGCACCATTAAATTCAGAATTTGAACCACCAAAACCGTTCAAACCTGCAGGGTCATACACCGACATGGTTGGAATAGCAATTACCAATGAGCCGATCAATGGAGGAATGCCCCCTAGCAGGATGTCATCACGGAAAGTAAGGGTATTCTCACGGGAATGCGTATAGTTAAACGTTTGGCCGAATTTAAAGATCCCTTTTTCTGCCGTGGTGTTGATCCTGGCAGTGTATCTTGTATAGTCGGGACCGTTACCTACATAAGTGCCTTTATTCTGGAAATAATCAAGCGACACATTATATGTATTGCTCGTACCCCCGCCAGACATGCTCACATTGTGATTTTGTCTTGTGCCTGTTTTCAGGCCTTCCTTCTGCCAGTCGGTATTTACATTATTGATAAACCCGGGATTGTTTGGATCATTGGCAGGAAACAATGGCTTATTGGCATTGGTCCTTGACTCATTATTCAAAAGCTGGTACTCTTCCCTGTTTGTTACATCCTGTATCTGCCAAACCTTGTCCCAGCCGTAGTAACCGTTATAATTAACTTTCATCTGGCTGTTTTTCTTTCCTTGTTTGGTGGTAATGATCACCACACCATTGGCAGCAGCGGCGCCATAGATAGCCGCGGCAGATGCGTCTTTTAAAACGGTCATGGTTTCCACGTCATTCGGACTCAGGTCCCTGATAGTGGCTCCGGGAATACCATCCACTACATAAAAAGGTTCTGCCCCGCCAAAAGTGCTGAAGCCCCTGATGCGTACACTGGGTATAGAACCAGGCTGACCATCACTGTTTACCGCAACGCCCGTAACACGGCCCTGTAATAACTGTGACATATCGCTGGTGGAATATTTTTTGGTTTCGGCCACATTTACATTACCCACAGCACCCGTAAGATCTTTCTTACGTTGTGTACCATAACCAATCACCACCACCTCATCCAGGTTGGCTGAGGTTGATTCATCCAATACAAGTGGCGAACTGCTTATTGCATTAACAGGCACTTCCCTGTTGGCAAACCCAACAGAGGAAAACACGAGCACATCTTTTTGAGAAGCTGCAATAGAAAAACTTCCATTGGCAGCAGTATTGGTACCGGTGCTGGTACCTTTCACCATTACAGAGACCCCGGCAAGCGGCGAACCTTTTTTATCCGTAACGGTGCCGGATACGGTACCCTGTGCAATTACATGGGTGGAAGAAAGCAGCCCAAAAAACATAAGCAGCAGCATGGCAGGCTTTCCTGATAAGAAGGAATAGATCCTTTTCATAAAAGTTGGTTTTGATTTAATAATAAAAGTCATTTTTACAATTATCAGTTTTGGTAAAAAAAATTCAGACCTGTACCGCCAGGGTCTTACTGACCGGAGCGGATACAGGTTTTATAGTTATTTTTAAAAAAGAAATAAGTAAAAAAAAAGGAGAAAATACACTTGTGCGTGTGCAGACCCTGTGCAAGAGGGTGGTAAACATGATATAGCAAACAGGTATTTTCATATCGCAATCATTTGTAAAGACCGGCCATTAAAAAACCGAAATGGCTATTGTACTAATCGTTTTCAAAACGAAAATAATACTTTTTTCGAATAATTGTATTTTAAACAATTATTTTTTTTCACACCATGATTTGCAATAATTTTACACAAGGATATAAAATACCACAAAGCAGTATATTTATTTTGCATGACGAAATATCAAAAACAAACACGCTTACTTGCCGCTGTTGACTGTATTATTTTTGGTTTTGACGGCCAGAAATTAAACCTGCTGGTGATACAACGGGCCTTTGAACCGGAAATAAATAACTGGAGCTTAATGGGCGGTTTTATACAGACCGATGAGAGTGCGGATGAGGCTGCGGTAAGGGTTCTAAAAAAACTGACCGGCCTCGAAGGTGTTTATCTTGAACAACTGTACACTTTTGCAGATCCGTTGCGTGACCCTGTGGAACGTACGATCTCTATTGCCTATTTTGCGCTTATTGACAGTAACCTCTACAAAAAACAACTGACAGATGAATACCATGCAGAATGGTTTCCTTTAGAAGAAATTCCTGACCTTATATTTGATCATAAAAAAATGGTGTTGCTGGCAAAAGAAAACCTCCGGTATAAGGCAGCCCTCCACCCGATTCTTTTTGAACTGCTTCCTCCCATGTTTACCATTCCATTATTACAAAGCCTTTTTGAAGATGTATATGAAACCACCTTTGACAAAGGTAATTTCAGCAGGAAGGTGATCTCTACGGGTTTACTGATCAAACAAAAAGAAAAAGATAAGGTCAATTCCAAGAAAGGAGCCTTTTATTATAAGCTGGATAAAAAACACTACAAAAAGAACTTTAATAAATTCCTGCATTTTATCAGGAACCCGAATGGCATCTCTAAAACCAATACGTCCTTATAAGAGACGGAGGAGGGGCCGGTTGACAATTTCTACCAGTAAAATTATGCGGATGGGCATTCTTTACTACTGTTGCAGAAACAAACTTCCCTGTTAGCTCATTTGCTTCTGTAACAGGTTCAGCCATTTGTAATACATTTCATTGTATAGTTCCGGCCTCGTTGGTTCCACTAAACGCAATGGTTTAAAATGCTGAAAAGCATCTCTTGCTGTTTTATAGATCCCTGCACCCAAACCTGCACCAATCGCTGCACCAACACTACCGTCGCAATTATATAATTCTACGGGTACGTTCAGCGTATTTACAAAACTCTCTGTAAACACTTCGCTTAAGAACATATTGGCTTTTCCTGCCCGTATCACACTGGGGTTCATGCCGTTTGAACGCATGATGTCCAAACCATACCGGAATGCAAAAGCAATACCTTCCTGTGCGGCACGTAACAAATGCGCCTGGCTGTGTTTATTTAAATCGATGTTTTGTATATGTACGTTCAGTGTGCGGTTATTCAGCATTCTTTCCGCTCCATTTCCAAAAGGGAGGATCATCAATCCATCACTTCCTGCATTTACGGTACCTGCAGCATCATTCATTTGCTGATAACTTACCTCCCCACCCCAGCTGTTTTTCATCCAGCGGTTTAAGATCCCGGTTCCATTGATGCAAAGCAATACGCCCAGCCTGGCCAATCCATCTGCTTTTTCCGGTGCAGATGGTGCTTTATAATTTACATGTGCAAAAGTATTTACCCTGGAAGCTTTATCATACGCCAACCGGTCACTTACACCATATATCACTCCGGATGTGCCTGCGGTAGCAGCTACTTCTCCCGGTTGCAGTACATTTAATGACAATGCATTGTTAGGCTGATCACCCGCTTTGTAGGTTACAGGAATACCAGCACTAAGCGCAAGCAATCCTGCCACAGCAGCAGTCAACTTTCCATGCTCCGCAAAAACCGGTTGTATCACAGGAATAATATCTTTAGAGAATCCGTAATAATTCAGTACATCTTCACTTACAGTGTTGCACATAAAATCCCAGAACACACCCTCACTTAGTGCAGATATACTGCTGGTAATTTCGCCGGTCATTTTCATAGCGATAAAATCACCCGGCAGCATGATCTTATCAATGGCCGCAAAAACGGCAGGTTCATTTTGCTTTACCCATGCCAGCTTACTGGCGGTAAAATTACCCGGTGAGTTCAGCAAATGTGAAAGGCATCTTTCTTCACCAATCGATTCAAAAGCCTTATTACCGATTTCAACAGCACGGCTGTCGCACCAGATGATACTGTCTCTCAACACCTGCTGTTTATTGTCAACACAAACCAATCCATGCATCTGGTAGGCAATACCAATGGCACCAATTGCTGATGGATCATACTTTTTTGTGGCGTGTGCTTTTAGTATCGCCTGTTGCACATGATCCCACCACATGGCGGGAGACTGCTCCGCCCAACCATCCTGTTTGGCCATCACCGGCGACTCCGTTTCAGGATAACTGGCAGCAGCAATGCAAACCTGTGTTTGCGCATCCACTACAGACACTTTTATAGAGGAGGTACCTATGTCAATTCCAAGCAGTAGCATACAATCGTTTTAATTGGGTAAAGATAAACTGGATTATCACGGGCTGCAACCGTTATTTACGTAATAAAATCCACTATCTTATCATTACTTCTATAAATTGGTACTAAATTGTGATAATATAATATTTTGAATAACGAGATCACATGAAAACACTCCTTCAAAAAATACATGTAGAAGAGCAGCATTCCTTTGCCTGCAGAACCTACCGGACCCCACAATTTGAAACCAGCTGGCACAAGCATGAAGAGTATGAATTGATTCTTATCAAAGAAGGTCATGGTACAGCACTGATAGGTGATTATGTGGGTGACTACAAACCGGGTGATATTTTTTTACTGGGATCCGGTTTGCCCCACTGGTTTCGAAAAAACCGGAAGAACAGTATTGGCAGTGCGGTTGTTTTACATTTCAAAAAAGACTGTTGGGGAGCCCCTTTTCTGCAGATGCCAGAAATGAAATCCATTCGAAAATTATTAGCCAGTGATAACAATGGAATATCGCTGCAAAAAAAAATACAGAAAAATATAGCCTTACTATTGCCCCAGGTGGAACAAACAACCGGCATCGGCAGGATCTATTTGTTACTCACTTGTCTTCAACAGATCGCTGACAGCAAACAGTATTCAGTAATAACCAAGGGATTTGACACAGGCACCAAGAACAAAGAGAATACGGCAATTGAAAAGATCTTCAGCTGGTCGTTCAATCACTTCCTTGAACATATCACGCTCACACAAGTAGCTGCTGTGGCAGGTATGAGCATCCCTTCCTTTTGCAGGTTTTTTAAACGGAATATTAAAAAAAGCTATTTTGATTTTTTAAAAGAATTAAGAATTGGCCATGCGTGCAAACTGCTGAGGGAAACAAATGACCCAATACTGGATATCTGTTATGCCAGCGGTTACAATAGCTGGGCAAATTTCAGCAAACAATTTAAGCAGGTAAAACAGATGGCACCCGGTATCTACAGGAGCCATTTTAAAAATGCTGACTAGTAAAAAATAATCTTCAGAATAAAAAACAATCGCCTGATACTTTTGAAATCACAGCCTCTTTCCAGTCATCATTCCTGTCCTGCTTTTGCAAATTATACAGAGCAATCAAAATAACGCTAACCAACAACTACCTTATACTTTGTAGCCGTTTGGAATTTTTCTCCTGGGTTTAAAATTGTTGAGGGAAAATCAGGCTGGTTGGGTGAATCAGGGAAGTGCTGCGTTTCAAGGCAAAGCGCTGCATGTTTATCAATCGTTTTACCATCACTGGTTTTAAAACTGCCATCCAAAAAATTACCTGAATACAATTGCATACCTGGTTCAGTGGTATATACCTCAAGCGTTCTGCCGCTTATTGAATCGGACAAGGTGGCGACCCGTTCAAGTCCATTGCTTTTTTTGGACAATACAAAATTGTGATCGTAACCACCATCCACTGCCGCAATGCGTTCACCAATGGTATGGGGTTGCAAAAAATCAAACGGACCACCAGCTACAGCCTTTAATTCTCCTGTTGGGATCAGGCCGTTATCTACCGGCGTGTACCTATCTGCGTTTATCTGGAGCGTATGTTCCAAAATGGTATTGTTGATATCCCCGGTTAAATTGAAATAGCTATGGTTGGTCAGGTTTACAATGGTTGTTTTATCTGTTGCTCCACTGTATTCAATCAGCAATTCATTATCATCCGTTAAGGTGAAGGCAACAGCTACCTGGAGGTTACCAGGATAACCCTCTTCGCCATCTCTGCTTAAATAATTCATGGTTACAGAGGCAGCACCTTCCTCGGATGATTTGGCTTCCCAAATAACTTTATCAAAACCCTTGTTGCCACCATGTAAATGATTTTCTCCATTGTTGGCGGCTACCGTATAAGTTTCAGTACCGATGCTGAACCGGCCATTGGCTACCCGGTTACTGTACCGTCCAATGGTAGCACCAAAATACGGTGGCTGCGCAAGATATCCGTCGATGGAATCAAACCCAACCACTATATTACTTTTGCAGCCATGCTTATCCGGGGTAACCCATGACGTGATGGTAGCTCCATAATTTGTAAGATTGACCTGGTGACCATTTTTATTGGTCAATCTATACAGGAAAATTTTCTTGCCACTTACTTCTCCCCACTCACTTTTACATACATTGTGAAGTGTGGCAGAAATATCTTCCATTTCATTTTGTACTGCTTCATCACCCGCAGTGATCGTGGTAGTCGTCATGTTTGTTAGTTTGAGATGATGCAGACGGGACCCAACCATGCTGCATTCTTAAATTTACCTGGCCTTTTTATTTTGTATTTACTTTAAAAACCCTCATGGAGTCATTGTTAACTGCGGCCAGTACGATGCGGTTACCATTTGCTAAGCGAACCAACTCCATATCTTTTACCTCGCCACTTAAAACGAAGCCGCTGGAAGCAGGTGATACAGGTGAAAAGATTTTATTGCGGCTGCCTTGAAGAAAGCAACCATACGATGCATCATACCTTCCCGTCATTACTTCTGCCTGGTATTCATTGCCGGCAAGCAACAGATCTTTTATACCATCACTATCAAGATCATCGCAGATGATGGCATTTACAGGCGCAAACTGGGCAGCTAACGGCAACGCATGTTTGACAAACTTACCGTTACCTGTGTTTTCCAAAAAACAGGTTCGTGTTTCATCACACTGCAGTTGTACTATTTTGCCTGGTGATTTCCCTTTGAAAATGCCGTCATAATTTGCATGGGCGTAATCCCTGTTCAATAAAAATTGCTTTTTAATGGACGGTACCTGGTCTGCTAACCTGCCGCGGCTGATAGCAGGATAAGCATATCTTTTGCCATCCTCACTTTTAATATGATAAAATAACAGTGGATCGATACTTCCATTGCCATCAAGATCAGTGGCAAATAACTGCATCGGCGCAGTTACACTCACCCGGTAATCACAATTTAAACCAAGGTTACCCGCTACCAGGTCCATATCACCATCATTGTCTACATCAGCAGCGATCAGACTCCGCCACATACCATTCATTTGAGAAAGCCCGGCAGCAGCGTTTACATTGATTAGCCGGCCACCGTTATTCTTATATAATCCAACCGGCATCCACTCCCCTGCAATAACAAGATCGGTTTGTTTATCATTATCAAAATCTGTCCATACAGCGGCAGTAACCATACCCGGAGTTTGTAAGGCGGGGCAAACCCCGGCAGTTACGTCTTCAAAAGTTCCTTTATTATTCTGGAGCAGGAAACTTTTAGGAGACAAGGGATACTTTTTTGAAACCCTGCCTCCAATAAACAGATCTGCATAACCATCACCGTTAAAATCACCTGCGCTTACACAGCCTGCGATGGTTCTTACCGAATCCGGGATGGCATTGGCCTGCAGCTTAAAATTGCCCTTGCCATCGTTGACATACAATCGGGGTTTATAATAAATGGAATTATCTTCAAACTGCATATCACCGCAGGTTACCAGCAAGTCGTTGTCACCATCCTTGTCCGCATCAAATAACAAACAATCCAGGTCTTCTTCAAACTTGATACTGTCACTTAAATTCCGGGAAGAAAAAAACTGTGCTGCTCCTTGTGTAAATAGTTTTCCGGGTGTATTAAAGGCACCTCCAATAAAGAAATCCGTACGGCCATCATTATTGATATCACCCGTTGTAATATATGGACCCAGCTGAGAATATTTTTGCGGCAATAACCGGATGAGTGTATAATCATTGAAAGTAAAATCACTGTGCCTGAATGCCAGTCCAAATGAGCTGGTAATATCAGAAAACAACGAGGGCGCTGAGGTTGCAGTAACTGCAACAGTATCAACCGCATCTTTCCAGGAGAGCACGATACTGGTATCTGCCTTAACATGCTCTATTACTTGTCTTTTACCATCAGGCCAGGTGATCAGCAATGAATCTGCCTGCTTATACGCTCCCAGTCCAAAAGTCAATTGCTGGTCAACCGAAGAGAAATAACCACGAACAGGATTCTGCTCCTGCACCTGTGACTTCCCGTTAGTAAAAACAACAAGTTTTGAACCAAATCCCTGGCGGTTCAGGCTGTCGCCCCTTAACTGAACACGTAAGAAATGAGTGGTGGATGATCTGTTTTTTTGGTTGGTATGATTGATAAAAACAAAGGCAGGCTTATTGATATTATTCACTACCATATCCAGGTCGCCGTCATTATCAAGATCGGCATAGGCAGCACCGTTACTCATGGAAGGCTCATTGATACCGGCCCTTTCTGAGTAATCCGAAAAAGTAAGGTCCTGGTTATTGAGGTATAAATAATTGGGGAGGTTTACATTATTTAAAGATGCCAGTTTTTCCTGGATCTTTTTTTGCATTTCCGCCTTGCTTACGCCGCTGTTAAATGCCTGGTTGCTGAACTCTAAAAAATCAGCATCAATAAAGTCCCTGCCTATGCCATTGGTTATATGAATATCCTTCCAGCCATCGTTATTGAAATCTGCAAGGAGCACACTCCAGCTCCAGTCGGTAGCCTGGATGCCGCTCAACTGTGCTATTTCGCTAAAAAAAGGAACAGCGGTATCGCCATTTATCCTGATGCCGTTGTTTAACTGAAACATATTTCTCATAAAAGAGGGTTCATATCCCATGCGCCGCTCAGACTCATAGCGCTCGTAGTTCATGAGTGAGAAAGAAGTTTTTTTTCTTTCATTCCATTCCGGAAGCATATCCAAAGTAACGATGTCTGTTAGTGCATCATTATTAAGATCGGCTGCATCGGCACCCATGCTGGAATAAGACTGGTGCCGGATGGCGGTGGCTATGCAGTTGGTAAAAGTGCCATCCTGGTTATTCTGCCACAGTTCATCATTGGATACAAAGTCGTTGGCCACATAAATATCCGGCCATCCATCGTTGTTAAAATCACTAACGGCTACGCCTAACCCATAACCATCCTCTTTAATTCCTGCCTGCAGGGAAACATCTTTAAACACCGGATGTCCTTTATGCGTACTGTCTCCGTCATTACGGTACAACCTGTCATTGGCCTGTGAAAAGCCGGTTTTATCACGGGGATATATTGTATTGGTGTTACCGCTGCTCAGTAAATAATTGACCAGGTACATATCCAGGTCACCATCTTTATCATAATCTAAAAATACTGCCTGCGTGGAGAATCCATTATCTGCAAGGCCGTAACTTTCGGCCGACTCTTTAAAAGTAAGATCGTGCTGGTTGATGAATAAAAGATTTTTTGAGCGGTGCTTCAGATCTTTTCCAAACACGCATAAGTAGATATCGTCAAAACCATCCTGGTTAATATCCACGATGCTTACACCTGTACACCAAACATCGGTACCGGTACCAGCCCTGTCTGTAATATCATCAAATTGATTGTTGCCTTTATTTAAATAGAGTTTGCTGCTCACCTGGTTCCCTGTAAAAAAAATATCCCTGAGTCCGTCATTATTAAAATCACCAATGCCCACACCACCTCCCATGTAGCCAAACTCATTGATAAATGAAAAAGTAGAATCATTGTCATGAATATCGTTGCTGAAATCAATGCCTGATTCAGATGCAGGCAATGCGGTGAACAAGGGATCATTTTTTGGCCCGCTGCATGACATCAATAAAACAGCCGCCAACAAAAAGTATTGCCACTGTGTATTTGTAAAACTATTCTTCATCCTGGTTACAATTATAATAAAAAAACAGGAGGCTATTGATATAGCCACCATATGTATTACCAAAACAAAAATCCAATTATCTTATTTCCGGATTTGCTGCAAGTTCACTAGCAGGAATCGGAAGTTTGTCAACCTGTCCAGGCTTAGGATCTGTAACGATTGAAGGGAAATAACCTTTTGCCCTCCATCTTAATATATCTATGTTCGCCAACTCCTCAGCACACAGCTCTACTGCTCTTTCATGAATAACAGCCCTTAAAGCAGCGTTTTTATCAGCAAGTGTAACAGGTGGCATATTAACATCAGGCCTGCTGCGTACTTCATTGATATAACTGGCAGCTTGTGCAGGTGTACCCACTTCAGCTTCACATTCGGCCAGTAATAATAAAACGTCGGCATAGCGATACAAACGCTGATTAACACCTCCAGGATGAAACCCTGAATTTACATAATCATAAATATTATACTTCCTGAAAAAGCGCTTTTTAACTACACCATTCCTGTTGCTGGCTGCCATATTTATATCACTTGCAGTAAGTGTAGAAGGTACCGTGCCGCCCAGATTATTTACCGCACCCGGAGCAGTAAGAATTACATCTCCTTCTTCCCAGAAGGTAAATTTAAATCTTGGGTCAGTGGCTTCAAATTCGTTTAGTAACCTGTCTGAAGGGATTACATTGCCCCATGTTTTACCATACTCCTGGTTACGAACGGTACTGATTGGATTTGTTGCACCTTCTCCATTGTAGGCCCAGTTAAAGTTATTATCTCCCTTATCTACAAAAGCAACTTCAAAGATGGATTCCGAATTAAACTCATGGCCTGTGGTAACTGTTACCCCTCCGTCACTTTTTATATCCCCGTCAAAATTCCACAGAAAATTAGGCACCAGGCTGTATTTTCCATATACATTCAGCAAAGCAGCTTTGGCACCAGTATAATCACCATTTTGCATCAATACTTTTCCCAGTAATGTATTGGCCGCTCCTTTGGTTGCTCTTCCATTGTCAGCTGCACTATAACTTTCCGGCAATGCTGCAACTGCCTCATTCAAATCCTGAATAATGAATGCATAAATATCTGCAAGAGGAGACTTTCCTTTATAGCCGGTAGGGGAAGTAATTGGCTCGGTGTAAAGAGGAACTTCACCCCATTGAGATACCAATTCAAAATATGCCCAGGCCCTTAAAAACTTGGCTTCACCTACAACCCTGTCTTTGAGTGCCTCATTATCAGAAACACCCGGTGCTTTGGATATTACAAGGTTTGCCCTGTTGATCATTCTATAAGAACCCGTCCATACATCAGACATTACAGAATTATCACTTGCAGGGTTAACCAGACTTAAAAGATCAGCTCTTGGCTTTTCTAACTGTGCTCCACCACTAGCACATTCGCCTCCCCTCATATCATGGGTAAAAAACCATTCGCGGCCTACCAGTTGAGCGGAACGCAAACTTGAATAAACAGCGTTTACGCCATTTTGTAATTCCGCTGCTGTTTTAAAATAGCTTTCCGCAGTAGGATTGTTTTCATCCAGCACTTCCAGCTTTTTTTTACAGGCTATGATGCAGGTAGTTGCCAGCGCAACACATGCAGCCCATTTGAATATTGTATTTCGTTTCATAATGAAATTTGTTTTATAGTAATTTATTAGCGTTTTCCGATTAAAATCCTACCTGAATACCGGCCTGGAAAGACTTTGGTTGAGGATAAACAAAAAAATCAATGCCACTGGTTAATGACCCGTTGGTTGCATTAGGTGCTCTGTTACCAACTTCTGGATCGTATCCTGTGTATTTTGTAAATGTGAGTATGTTTTGCGCTGAAACATAGATCCGCACACTCTTTATTGCTCCTTTGCTAAATGACCGGAGGCTTTGCACCGGAACTGTATAACACAACATTACATTCTTCAGGCGTAAAAAAGAACCATCTTCCAAAAACCTGTCTGATGTACGGGCATTTCCGTTGGGGTCAGAAGATACGGCACGTGGAATATCAGTATTGGTGTTAGTTGGTGTCCACGCATTTAACACCTGTGTTCCGGCATTAAAGAAACGTAGCATGCCTTCGGTAATAACCCTTGCTGCATTATAAATTTTATTGCCCTGAACTCCCTGGAAGAACATAGAAGCATCAAAATTTTTATAGTTGGCGCCGAGGTTAAAAGCATAGGTAACTTTTGGAATATAACTACCTAAAAACTGGCGGTCTTTATCATCAATTTTTCCGTTTCCGTCAAGATCTTTGAACTTAAGATCACCAGCCGACGTTTGTTTAAGCGGATCATTAGTTGGATCCACAACCTGTTCAGCATGTTTGTCAACTTCATCAGCACTCTGAAAAATCCCCTCAACAACCCAACCATAAAAGCCTTGAACAGCGTTGCCTGGTGCTGTATTGGTTATACTTCTTCCGCCATAATCTGCATCGCTGCCAGCCTCAATATTAGTAACACCGGGAGCCAGCTTGGTTACCTGGTTGGTTACAAAACTCATATTGGTACTTATATTCCATTTGAAGGCACCCTCTCTTTTATTATAACCTAACTGAAATTCAAATCCATCGTTTGTCATTCCACCAATGTTCTGCAAAACAGTATTGTTAATATATCCAAAGCCGGGAGGGATAGGCACCTGCAATAACAGGTTATCCGTTTTTCTCTTATAATACTCAGCCGAGAAAGTCACTTTATTTTTAAACAAACCAAGGTCAACGCCGATGTTTATCTGCTTTGTTTTTTCCCATTCGAGATCTTGGTTACCTAAACCTCCGATATTAGAACCCAGACCAGCACCAACTGCATTGCCGAATGGATACGCTGAACTATTGCCTGACACATTAACTAACCATGGAGTATTACCTAATACCAGCCCATTAAGGCCAGTAACACCGTAGCCAGCTCTAAGTTTCAGCTCGGAAATTGCTGAAACACCTTTAATGAAATTTTCCTGGTCAAGCCTCCAGCCAACAGAAACAGATGGAAAGGTTGCCCATTTTTTTCCTGGTGCCCAAACTGAAAGGCCATCACGCCTTACAGCCGCACTGAGCAGATACTTACCCTTGAAATCATAGGTTAAACGGCCCAGGTATGATAACAGTGAGTTCTCACCAATCAATGTTTGAACAGAAGGATTGGTTGCATTATTCAATGTTCTCAAATCATTTGACGGCTGGTTGCCGCTGGCATTTTCCTGTTTGGTTTCCTGATTCTGTTGTTCAACCACAGCAATTACATTAAAATGATGTTCTCCAAAGGTTTTATCGAAAGTAAGTTGCTGTGTAAATAATTTTACTGTAGAAACATTGCGGTTATTGGTAATGGTAGCCTGGCTGGCACTTGAACCTGCAACAGCGCCATTGTTATTGAAGATGGGTGAAAAACGATAGTCTAAGGTAGTAGCATAGTCAATACCAAAGGTAGATTTGAATTTCATCCATTTGGTGATACTAGCTTCCAGAAAGGCCGTACCAAGAATCTTTACTGTTGACCTGTTACCTGGATTTTTCAATTCAGCATCTTCAACCGGATTGGTAGGATCTCCCCCATCTTTGGTAGCATCTACCCCCCTGTAACCTCCGTTAGAAGTAGGGTCATAAACAGGAATGTGCGGCATCATCCTGATTACATTAACAAGGTTTGTTCTGGCACCTGTTTCATTATTATCATAACCCTGGTTGGCAGAAGCAACATATAAATTTTCACCGAAAGTGAACACTTTGCTGATGATATGGTCTGAATTAATGCGGAAATTATACCGGCGGTAATTTACACTTGGAGTGGTTCCCTGCTGATCGAAATAACCTGCAGAAGCATAAAAACGGGACACTTCATTTCCTCCATTTAAACTGATATTGTGCTGGTTCATTGCACCTTTTCTAAAGTAAGCCTCCTGCCAGTCTGTGTTGGTTTGCCCATAGGTTTGTGAAGCCCCTGCATAAACAGGTTCATTTATCTGCGGCTCGGTAAGCCTTGGCACCTGGCTACCCCTGTAGGCCAATGCATACTGCTTAAACTGATCTGTATTTAATAATGAAAGGCGCTTGGTTACTTCCTGTGTTCCAAAATAAGAATCAACATTAATATTTACTTTGCCATCTCTTCTTCCTTTTTTGGTATTGATTATAATAACACCGCTTGTAGCCCTTGAACCATATATGGCAGCCGCAGAGGCATCTTTCAATACATCTACAGATTCAATATCTTTTACATCAATAGCAGAAAGGTTGCCGGTAGGGAAGCCATCTACTACATACAAGGGATCTGCTGCAAAGCTGATAGAGCTGATACCACGTATTCTTACAATTGGCTCGGTGCCTGGACTACCGTTATTGGTTACCTGCAGACCAGCGATACGGCCCTGCAAAGCCTGGGAAATACTTACAGCTGGTAATTCATTGAGCGTTTTGCTGCTTACACTGGAAACAGCTCCTGTTACAAGTGCTCTTTTTTGTGTACCATAACCAATTACCACTACTTCATTTAAAGACCTGTTTACAGGAGACAAAACAACAGATACAGAATTTCTTCCATCAATGTTGATCTCCTGGTTTACCATTCCAACAAATGAAAACTCCAGCACTTTGGCATCATCCTCAACTTCGATAGTAAAAGCGCCATTGTTGTCGGTGGTAGTGGCTTTGTTTTTTCCTTTTACCTGAACTGATACACCAGCCAGGGGCTCGCCGGTTTCTTTTGCTACGGTACCCTTAATGGTACGAACAGTTATTTCAACCCCATTATTTAAGATCGCAGTATTGTTCTGCGAAATAATAAAAATACCAGATGCTTCGTCAAACCGGTATTTGAGATTTGTCTGCATCATTACAGCATCGAGCAATTGCTTCAATGGTGTTTCTTTTGCATTCACAGTAATTATTTTCCCTTTTGGGAGAATGTCATTACTGAATGTAAACCTGTACTTGGTTTCCTTTTCAATAGCCTTGAAAAAGGTGGTCACCTTAGCACTTTTAAGTGATACCGTGACTTTTACATCCTGTGAAAATCCTCCGGCATGTGCGAGGGTAGCACAGGCAAAAAGGAGAATGGTAGTTAGTTTCATAATTTTAAGCAGCTTCGTTAAAGATGGAGTTGTGACACCCCACCCCCAAGGATGGTTTTTTTTCATACCTTTATTTTGGTTTTAATTAAAAAATAGAAACATTTTTAAAAAAAGTGTTTCAAGTATTTTATACAGGGGGGATGTTGGCGCATCCTTCCCTGTATTTTTATTTAGAAAGGTTAATTGTCAATACTTCGCCCTGCTCAACAGAATAATTGAAACTCCTCGACTCTTTCAAAAAATCAAGCACGGTGTTTAATTCTTCTTTCTCAAAAATTCCGGTAAACCGGTAATAACGGATGGCATTGTCTTTAAAATTAAATTTTACAGCATACCACCGCTCCAATAAAACAGCTATATCATTAAACGTTTCGTCTTCAAAAACAAGTTTATTTACCTTCCATGCAATTTCTTTAATAACGCCATCGTCTGTGGCAGCAATTTTTTCCTTTAGTTTATTAGTGCTATGTTCATCCGGCACAGCTGATCTTTTAAGGGAAGATCCAATGACCCGGGCAGTGTCGCCGTAAATGCTTTGCCATTTTATCTTTTCATTGGGATACAGCAGCATCTTTGAATTTTTATCTTCTTTTAAGGTTACTTCAACAAGACCTTTTATCAATGAAGTTTCCGTAATGCCGTCGTTCCTGTAGGCCTTTACATTAAATGCAGTACCCAGCGCCTTTATATCCATGGCTTTGGTATGAACTATAAAAGGCAGTGAAGGATTATGTTTAACATCAAAAAAAGCTTCCCCCCTCAGGCAAACTTCCCTGGAAGAGATACCAAAATCATTGCTTATTTTAATTGCGCTTCCGGAGTTGAGTGTCACCAGTGAGCCATCGGGCAACTGAACATTTTTTCTTTCACCGTATGCTGCTTCAAATAATTTAAATCCGGGGTTACTGCTTTTGTTGAATTGTAAATAAACGGCCGTACTGATACCAATCAATAACAGGGCAACAGCTGCTACTTTCAGCTTTAACGAAAAGAACTTGCTCCATTTCCGTTTAGCAGTACTTTCCATTGTTACCACCGGTGCTGCAGGGGTTAATGTAAGTTTACTGTCTAATCTTGCCAGTTCTGTATCCAGGTCCGCCACTGCCAAAGCATCAAAGAGCTGAAAAAATACCTCTTTTGCATTTTTTATCAATGCTGCATCTGCCGGGTTATTCAGTAAATAGGCCTCCCAATAAGCCACATCCTTTAATGATGATCCGTTGCAATAATTTATAAAAGATTCGTCCAGCAAAAGACTTTCGATATCCATTTTATCAGCACGCATAAATGATCATTAATATTTCTACAGAGAGCAGAGTAAGAAATCCATGTTTTTTACCCGTCAAAATGAAACTATTTTTGCTTTTTTTTTAAAATGATGAAACAGCAAAATCCTGCACCAGCCATTCCCTTTATCTATAAAAGAAACATGGCCATTCTTGAATATTGACTACTCTCCATATCCGTCTTGAGCTTTTTGATGCCTTCGTGAATTTTATTGTATACTGTTCTGTGAGACAGGCCTGTTCTTTGCACAATTTCTTCGTAATTGAGGCCTTCATAAAAACGTAATGCGATTAATTCTTTCTGACGGTTGGGCAGGTCATTGATCTTACTCATTAAAATGGCACCGAGCTGGGTTTGCTGGTCCTTATGTACGAGTTTTTCTTCAGGATTAGGCTGGGTATCTTCCGGGGTGTTTGTCCAGACAACCTGCAATTCACCGGTTCTTTTTGATTTTTTCCAGTCGGCCGTAAGTTTTCTTAAGAAGGAAGTGACCAGGTAACTTTTAATATCCCTTGCTTCCTGTATTGTTTCCCTTTTTTCCCACAGGTATAAAAATAACTGGTGAATGGTGTCTTTAACCAATTGCGAATCCTTCATCTCTTTAAGACCAATAAACAGCAGCGGATGATAATACTTTTTGTACAGGGCCAAGAACATTTCCCTGTCGCCAAGTTGCAAGCCTTGCCACAATTGTTGATCATTATTCATAAGCAGTTCGTTGGTTAAATCAGTATATAAAAATAAAAGCAGCTATACAGCTATATCCCATTATAAAAAAGCAGGGATAAAATAATTTCTCACAAGAAGGAACTATCACATTCCTTTTACAACCGCGTATTCCAGTCCTCTCAGCTCAGCCAGCCCCTTTAGTCTCCCGATTGCCGAATACCCGGGATATGTCTTTTTTTCCAGATCGTCCAGCATCTGGTGACCATGATCAGGACGCATGGGCAGTGAAATGTTACGGCGTTTTTGCATTTTAACCACCTCTTTAATCACATCGTACATATCCGTATCCCCTTCCAGGTGTGATGCCTCGTAAAAATTTCCACCTGCTTCCCTTTTTGTATTCCGCAAATGCAGGAAAAAGATCCGGTCTGCAAACCGCCGCAGCATCGCCGGGATATTGTTTTCAACCCTTACGCCAAAACTGCCGGTGCAAAAACACAACCCATTTGCTGCAGACGGAACTGCGTTGAATAAATCCTCCAAATCCTTTTCCGTACTCATAATGCGGGGCAAACCCAAAACTGAATAGGGCGGATCATCAGGATGTATGGCCATCACCAGCCCGCATTCTTCCGCTACCGGAATAACCTGTTGCAAAAAGTGAAACAGGTTTTCTTTTAATTCAGCCGCACCAATTCCTTGATATTTTTTTAGTTCGCTCAAAACCTGCGCTGGCGTAAATACCTCGTCGCTGCCGGGCAAACCCAATAAACAATTACGAAACAACTTTTCTTTTTCTGCATCCGTCATGCTGGCCATTCTTTCACGGGCATTGGCTATTTCATCACTTTCGTAATCAACCTCAGCCCCGGGTCTTTGCAGTAAAAACAAATCGAACGCTATAAAATCAACCTGGTTAAAATACAAAGCCCTGCTGCCATCCGGCATGTTGTGTTCTGTATCTGTACGTAACCAGTCGAGTACCGGCATAAAATTGTACGTGATCACTTTTATGCCGCATGCCGCTGTATTGCGCATGCTCATTTTATAATTTTCTATATGCTGCAGCCAGTCTTCCCCCTTTCTTTTGATATCATCACTCACAGGCAGGCTCTCGATCACAGTCCAACTCATCCCCGCATCTTCAATAACTTTTTTTCGCTTTTTAATTTCCTCCACTGTCCAAACATCGCCTACAGGAATTTGATGTAAAGCCGTAACCACTCCGGCACATCCTGCCTGCCGTATATCGGATAGCTTCACCGTATCATGTGGCCCGAACCATCGCATTGTCTGGTGCATCATCCTCCTTTTTTTGATACCGGATTAAATAAACCTGTTTACAATATTTTCCAGGTATTCCTGTTGGCCGCTTTTTACTGCGGGTTCACCATGGGCAACGGCATAACTGCGCAAATCTTCCAGCGAAAGTTTACCCTCTTCAAATGCTTTACCATCGCCGGTATCAAACGAAGCATACCTTTCACTCCTGACTTTTTTATAGTCAGATTTCTGAAGAATGTTATCTGCTGTTATAATGGCCCTCGCAAAAGCATCGATACCACCAATATGTGCATAAAACAGATCAGCTGCATCCGTACTGTTACGCCTGATCTTAGCATCGAAATTGATGCCACCACCTTTTAAACCGCCTGCTTCCAAAAGGATCAGCATGGCTTCCGTTAATTCATTAATATCATTTGGAAACTGATCTGTGTCCCATCCATTTTGATAGTCGCCACGGTTGGCATCCATACTTCCCAATAGTCCTGCGTCTGCCGCCACCTGCAACTCGTGGGTAAAAGTGTGACCGGCCAGTGTGGCATGGTTGACCTCAATATTTAAACTAAAATCATTTATAAGATCATGCTGGCGTAAAAAACCTATAACTGTTTCGCAGTCATAATCGTATTGATGTTTGCTTGGCTCACAAGGTTTAGGTTCAATAAAGAACTTACCCTTAAAACCATTTTTTCTTGCATAATCCTTTGCAACATGCAGAAACTTTGCCAGGTGCTCCTTTTCCCTTTTCATGTTTGTATTAAGCAAACTCATATAACCCTCACGGCCACCCCAGAACACATAATTCTCTCCTCCCAGGGCTATCGTGGCATCCAATGCCGCTTTTACCTGTGCACCACCATGAGCCAGTACATGAAAATCCGGATTGGTACTGGCGCCATTCATATACCTGCGGTTAGAAAACAAGTTAGCGGTACCCCATAATAATTTTACGCCGCTGGCTTTTTGCTTTTCTCCCAGGTAAGCAGTAACAGCCTGTAGTCTTTTGTCATTTTCATTTACATCATTCGTATAGTCCACTACATCCACATCATGAAAACAGTAATAAGGCAGCCCCAGCTTGGTGATAAATTCAAATGCAGCATCAGCCTTGTCCCTGGCCCTTTCCACCGCATCTGACTTTTTGTTCCATTCAAAAATATGAGTGGGCTCTCCAAAAGGATCAGCACCATTGCCGCAGAAGCTATGCCAGTACGCACATGCAAAACGAAGCCATTCTTTCATCGGCTTACCCGCTACAATTTTACTTTCATCATACCAGCGGAATGCCAGTGGATTATCGGACTCCCTGCCTTCGAATTGAATAGCAGGAATACCTTTAAAAAATTCCTGGCTGCCAACAATTACATTACTCATATTTTTCTGTTTGTTTATTTTAATGATAGCCTGTTTTTATTTGTTACTGTTTGCGGGAACACCATGACAGTGCCCTGTAAATATTTTCCCCGTTTTTATGAGGAGGTATTTAACCCCACGATCCTTGCCTGTTTGAATTGCTACAGGAAACAAATGATTTGTATCACTGCCGGAAGATGCTGCAGCCAGCCTGTAGTTATAAGATTTGATTTTTTTCATATAGCAATTAATATTGAGCAGCAGTCATAATTAATGTAATCGGTTGCAAACTTTGGCGAAAAAATTGGCCGATTAACGAAATCAGCCAGATCAAAACTTTTTTTTCGAATCCTTTTCACAATTACTTTTCACCCTGAAAAAAACGATCCTGCAGTGGAATTTTCATTGTGAGCAAAGGAATTTAAGCAACCTCATTTAATTAAGCCATTACTGCTAACATGATGCAAAATAGAAATTTTTTTATAAAATGCAACCGATTGCATACTTTTTTTTAAAAATTATATTACTTTAGCAAACAAAGTATTTTTATTTCGCTGCTATATGTCAAAAGAAGTTACGATCTACGATATCGCTAAAGAACTCAAGCTTTCAGCCGCCACAGTAAGCCGTGGCCTTAAAAGCAGCAGTAATATTAAAAAATCCACCACCAAGCGGATCCTGGACAAGGCAGAGGAATTAGGCTACCGGCATAATAACTTTGCCAGCAACCTGAGGAAACAAAAATCCCATACGATTGGTGTTTTGCTGCATGAGTTGAACAGCAACTTTATTACCTCCGTACTGGCTGGCATAGAAAACGTAACCCGGGAAGCAGGTTATGATATTATTATTGCCCACTCTGGTGAAAGCTATGAAAAGGAAATTGCGAATGTTACCAACCTGTTTCATAAGAGGGTGGATGGACTAATAGCCTCACTGGCCTTTGGCACAAAAAATCTCGACCATTTCAAACTGTTTTTTGAAAAGAAAATACCGGTGATATTTTTTGACCGTGTGGATGAGAACAGTGAGAACACGCATGTTATTATAGATAATAACCGTTGTGGTTACCTGGCTACCCAGCATTTAATTGAACAGGGTTGCAGGCGGATCGTAATGCTTACGGCTGATCTAAAGCGAAATGTATATGAACAGCGTCACCGGGGTTATAAGGATGCATTGTATGATGCAGGCATAGAGTACAATAAAAACCTGGTAATGGTAAAAGACCTGAGTGAAGAAAGTGCCATTGAAGCTGCACATGCCATACTGAAAATGAAACCCAAACCAGACGGCCTGTTTGTAACAAACGATTTTATTGCTGCTGTGTGTATGCAGGAGCTGAAACGGAATGGCATAAGAGTGCCGGAGGATATTGCAATTGTGGGTTTTAACAATGATGCCATCAGTAAAATTATCGAACCACAATTAACCACTATCGATTACCCGGGCAAAGACATGGGAGAGATCACAGCACGGAACCTGATCGGGCATTTAAAAGGTGCTTCTAATATAAACATTACCAACCGCATCATTATCAAGTCAGCTTTAATTGTCAGGGATTCATCCTTGAGAAAAAAATGAGCATGCCATTAATTATAAGACAGACGATTGCACTTTTCCTTTTTTCCTTTGTTGCTCCCGGGGTAAAAGCTGAAAACGGTTATGATCTTTGGATGCGGTATAATAAGGTTACCGATAACAACTTACTGCTTCATTATAAAAAACAACTGACATCGCTTGCTGTACCTGGCACATCAGCTACCCTGCAAGCAGCAAAAAGAGAATTAGAAAACGGTCTGTATGGCTTATTGAACACCCGGATTCCAATAAAACAGTCTATTTCAGCCAATACCAGCTTTATTGCAGGTACTTCTGTGGCTTCACCTGTAATTTCAAAGGAAGAACTGGGTAAACTTGGGAGTGATGGTTTCATTATCAAAAATTACACTGGTATACTTACTATTACCGCAAATAATGATATCGGCGTATTGTACGGCGTGTTTCATTTTTTAAAGTTGTTGCAGACAGGGAAAAAAATTGATAGCCTTAATATCATATCAATACCCAAACTGCAACTGCGCCTGCTTAATCATTGGGATAATTTAAATAATACGGTGGAAAGAGGTTATGCAGGTGGCAGCATCTTGAACTGGCATAAACTACCAGGTTATATTGATAAACGATATATTGATTATGCAAGGGCAAATGCATCTATCGGTATTAATGGTGCTGTTTTAAATAATGTAAATTCCAATGCAGCAGTGCTTACTCCAGCTTACCTGCAAAAAGTAAAAGCGCTTGCAAATGTGTTCAGGGTATATGGACTAAAGGTTTACCTGTCTGCACGGTTTAGCGCCCCGATAGAAATTGGCGGATTAACAACCGCTGATCCGCTGGATGCAACTGTACAGCAATGGTGGAAACAAAAAGCTACTGAGATCTATTCGATCATACCCGACTTTGGCGGTTTTTTAGTGAAAGCCAACAGTGAAGGTCAACCGGGTCCGCAGGATTATCAACGAACCCATGCAGACGGTGCTAATATGCTGGCGGAAGCTGTTGCACCGTACAATGGTATTGTCATCTGGAGAGCCTTTGTATATGCTGCAGAAAATCCGGTTGACCGGCATAAACAGGCATATGATGACTTTGTTCCGTTGGATGGCAAGTTCAGACCTAATGTACTGGTACAGGTAAAAAATGGCGCTATTGACTTTATGCCAAGAGAGCCTTTTCATCCCATATTTGGAGCGATGCCCAACACTGCCTTAATGATGGAATTTCAAATTACACAGGAATACACCGGACAATCTACCTCACTGGTGTATTTGGCGCCACTGTACAAAGAAGTACTCAACAGCGATACCTATAGCAAAGGAAAGGGCAGTACCGTAGCAAGGATAATTGATGGCAGTACAGATAACCACACACTAACAGGAATGGCTGGGGTATCTAATATTGGAAGTGATATCAACTGGTGTGGGCATCCATTTGCACAGGCTAACTGGTATGCATTTGGAAGGCTGTGCTGGGATTATGACCTGAGCAGTGAAAATATTGCAGAAGAATGGATCCGGATGACCTTAACCAATAATATGAATGCAGTACAAAAAGTGAGAGATATGATGCTTGCTTCAAGGGAGGTACTGGTGACCTATATGAATCCTCTTGGCTTGCATCATATTATGGGTACCGGGCATCATTATGGACCAGCTCCCTGGGTAAAGGAATTGAAGCGGCCGGAGTGGAATCCTGTGTATTATCACAAAGCAGACAGCACAGGCATTGGTTTTAACAGAACGGTTAGCGGCAGTAATGCCATTGCACAATATGCCGCAGCAGCTCAAACACAATGGAAGGATATGAATACCTGTGATGAAAAATTACTATTATGGTTTCACCATGTACCGTGGAATCATACAATGAAAAACGGCCAAACGCTCTGGAATGAACTCTGTCATCAATATTATGATGGTGCTGACAAAGTAAAACAGATGCAGCAAACCTGGAACAGTTTACAACAAAGCATAGATGCAGAACAACTGAATGTGGTGGCACAACTTTTAAAAATTCAGCATGAGGAAGCTGTATGGTGGCGCAATGCATGCCTGTTATACTTTCAAACATTCAGTAAGCAGCCGATACCGGCCACATTGGAGCAGCCGGATAAAACACTGGAATATTATAAAAGGTTACAGTTTCCGTTTGCACCAGGAAATTGATGCGGAGTAAAGAATCAACAATGAAAGTTTCCAGGTGGATCTGGCTTCCCGGTTTTACATGGGTAAGATGCAACGCAAAGAAGACAGAATACAGAACAGGGCCTGTAAGAAAAAATTAACAATGAGTACAAAAAAAATAGCGGTTGTAACTGGCGGCGGCAGCGGTTTAGGATTCGCCATCGCACAAAAATTTACCGTCAACGGCATTACCACCATTATTGCCGGAAGAGATATTGAAAAGTTAAACAGGGCTAAAGAACAACTAGGTGATCTGTGTTTTGCCATACCATGCGATGTGTCGGACCTACAATCAATACCTGCATTTGTTCAAAAAGTTATCGCACAGTTCGGACAAATTGATATACTGGTCAACAATGCCGGAATAAATTTAAAAAAAGAATTTACAGAAGTAACAGACGAAGATTTTCAAAATATACTCACCACCAATGTAACGGCGGTATTCAGCATGAGCCGTGAAGTGGTGAAGTGTATGCTTACTAAAAATACAGGATGCATTATCAATATCAGCAGTATGGCTGCTCAATATGGGTTGCCAAAAGTGATTGCATATAGTGCCAGCAAAACTGCCATCGATGGTATGACAAGAGCCATGGCAGTTGAACTGTCACCCAAAGGGATCCGCGTAAACGCAATTGCACCTGGTTTTATTTACAGTGCTATGACCGCTAAAGCGCTTGATAGTGACCCGGAACGTAAGGCAAAGGTTTTTGGCCGTACGCCAATGGGCCATATGGGGCAACCGGAAGATATTGGTAATGCAGCCCTCTACCTGGCAAGTGATGCTGCCAAATATGTTACAGGCATTGTGCTTCCCGTAGATGGAGGCAATAGCATTGGTTTCTAAAAAACCAGTTACTACAAATGAGAAAAAAATTTGCTTTCATACTATATTTTTTTGTACTGGTTTGTTCCATTAAAACATGGGCGCAAATAAAATTGCCTGCCATTGTTAAGGACAGTATGGTATTGCAACGGGATGTACCAGTGACTATATGGGGTTGGGCTTCACCTGGTGAAAAAATTTCAATCCTGCTTAACAGGAAAAAAATTTCTGCCAGGGCTGATAATAATGGCAGATGGAAAACAAGTTTGCCGGCAACAAAAGCAGGCGGACCTTATACAATAGAACTTAGCGGCAAAAATAAGATCACGCTCCGTAATGTACTGTTTGGCGACGTGTGGTTTTGCAGCGGGCAAAGCAATATGGTTCATCAACTGAATATTCATGATGTTAGCTATGCAAAAGAAATCGCAGCAGCCAACTATCCTGAGATACGGCAGTTTTGGGTTCCCAATACGGTCAACCTGCACTCTCCGCAGGAAGATCTTCCCTTTGGTAACTGGCTGGCAGCTGTGGGTGAGCAGGTGCGGCCCTTTTCTGCAGTGGCCTATTTTTTTGCCAGGAAGCTTTATGAAACCAATCACATTCCCATTGGAATTATTAATGCCTCAGTAGGTGGACCACCGATAGAATCGTGGACCAGTGAACAGGGCTTAAAGGATTTTCAGGAAACGACTGAGACAATTCAAAAAAATAAAGACACTGCCTATGTAAACAGGGTCACCAAAAAAGATGAAAGCTACCAGTCAATTGTACACGAAGACTTAGGTAAAACAGGTGCAATAAAATGGTACGGGATTAATTATAAACCGGGCGGCTGGAAAAATATCAATCTGCCTGGCTATTGGGAAGACCAGGGTATAAAAGAATTGAATGGAGTGGTTTGGTATAGAAAGGAAATTACTATTCCAGCTTCTATGACAGGAAAAACTGCCCGGCTATTTTTAGGACGTATTGTTGATGCCGATGAACTTTATATTAACGGAACGCTTACCGGCAACACGGCTTACCAATACCCACAAAGGCGTTATACTATTTTACCAGGTGTATTAAAACCCGGTAAAAATCTTTTTGTGATCAGGGTTTCTAATACTGCAGGTAAGGGAGGCTTTGTACCTGATAAACCTTATTGTTTGTTTGCAGGAAATGACACCATTGATCTGAAAGGCACCTGGCAATACAAAGTGGGGGAAGTGTTCCCATTACAGGAGACCAAACCTGAGCCACCTTTCCGCTTGCAGTACCAGCCAACAGCTTTATACAATGCGATGATTGCCCCTGTAACCAACTATACCATCAAAGGCTTTTGCTGGTACCAGGGGGAAGGCAATATTCATAACGCGGTAGAATACACGAAATTTTTACCCTCATTGATCGGCGATTGGCGAAGGCAATGGGCACAGGGAGCACTACCCTTCCTGATTGTACAACTGCCAGGATTTGGTGATTTTAACTACCATCCATCTGAAAGCAACTGGGCAGTACTCCGGGAGGCCCAGTTAAAAACACTCACTGTTGCCAATACAGCATTGACAGTTGCTATAGACCTGGGCGAATGGAATGACATTCACCCGGATAATAAAAAAGATGTGGGAAAACGCCTGGCAATAGCCGCACTTAAACTTGCCTACAATAAAAATATTGTTGGCTCCGGCCCACTATACGAGTCTTCGGAAATTGATGGAGATAAAATAATCATCCATTTTTCCAATACCGGCAGCGGGTTGGTTACCAATGACAATGAGGCGCCGGGTGACTTTGCCATTGCCGGTGCTGATAAAAAATTTGTATGGGCAACGGCTACAATTGAAGGAGACAACATAATTGTAACGAGTGATAAAATAAAAAACCCATTGTATGTAAGATATGCATGGGCTGATAATCCGGTGCATCCGAATGTATATAATAAAGAAGGCTTGCCTGCATCACCATTCAGAACAGATAAATAATTGAACCATTAAACCATTTGTAACATACCGGCCTTTTTACAGAGGAATAAAAAAAATGCAGACAACCGTTGCTGTTAGTCTGCTGTTTGTATCAGTACTCGCTATACCTTTCACTACCTGGTCGCAACAAAGTTTGCCTTTTCTTGCAACCAAAGGAACCACCAAACAATTAATAGTAAACAATAAACCCTTTTTGATACTTGGCGGAGAGCTGGGCAATTCAAGTGCTTCCGATCTCAACTATATGCGGCCGGAGTGGAAGAAGTTTAAAGCGATGCATTTGAATACCCTGCTGATTCCCGTGTATTGGGAAATGATAGAGCCACAGGAAGGCAAATTTAATTTTACCCTGGTTGATAGTATGATTGCCAGTTGCAGGGAACATCATTTAAAAGTGATACTGCTTTGGTTTGGCAGCTGGAAAAACAGTATGAGCTGTTATGCACCTGCCTGGGTAAAAACAAACCAGCAAAGATTTCCAAGGGCACAGGATAAAGATGGTAAAGGATTAGAAATACTTTCTGCGTTTAGCAACAACAACCTTGATGCAGATATCAACGCTTTTGCCACGTTGCTGAAACATATAAAAGCAACCGACAAGGCGCAAACAGTGATGATGGTGCAGGTGGAAAATGAAATTGGTATGCTGACAGAAGCAAGAGAAAGAACTGCTGTTGCAGATAAATTATTTAATGACAAAGTGCCGGCAGAATTGATCAGCTACCTGATAGCAAAAAAAGATTCCATTGTACCTGAATTAAAAGCGCATTGGTCAAAAAATGGATTTGCCACAACTGGTAATTGGGAAACAGTCTTTGGAAAAAGCTTAGCCACCGATGAATTGTTCCAGGCATGGCATTATGCCAAATTCACCAACGCTGTTGCAGCAGCTGGAAAAAAAGAATATGCCCTACCTATGTTTGTAAATGCGGCGCTCAATCACCGGCATGTGGTGCCGGGTAAGTATCCCAGTGCCGGACCTTTACCACACTTAATGGATATCTGGCAGGCAGCAGCTCCATCAATCGACATGCTGTGTCCGGATTTTTACAACCCCAATTTTAAATATTACAATGACCTGTACATACGAAGAAATAATCCACTCTTCATTCCTGAGATCAATCTTGAACCCTCAGATGCAGCAAAAGCCTTTTATGCCATCGGGCATTACCAGGCTATCGGATTTTCACCCTTCTCTATTGAGTCAGCAAAAGATCCAGGCGAAGAGCCTGTAGGAAAAAGTTATTCGGTTTTATCACAGCTGTCGAACGAAATATTAAAATACCAGGGTAGCGACAAAACAGAAGGCATCCTGCTGGATTCCAACAATACAAAACAAGAGATCACCCTGGGAAACTACCAAATGAACATATCCCATGACTATACATTGGGCTGGTCGCCGGAAGCCCGGAAACCCGGATGGCCTGCAACAGGAGGCATCATTATACAGGTGGCAGCAGATGAGTTTATAATTGCCGGCACAGGCATTGTCACAACATTTTCGGTGAACAATTCATCCGTTGGGATTTTACAGGCAGATGAAGGTGTTTATATAAATGACCAATGGACAGCAGGCAGAAGAATGAATGGCGACCAGGATCACCAGGGCAGGCATATCAGGATACCTGCGGGAGAATGGGGCATACAGCGTGTTATATTATACCAATACAAATAGGCAGATAATAATTCAGATAACCAATGTTTATAAAACAAAGAAAATGAAAAAAATTACCACACTCATCCTTGGCATTGCAGCCATTTCCCTTTCAGTGGCAACTGCACAAAATTATATAGTAATTGATGCCGCTAAAGCTGCAGATACCATCAATAAAAATATCTATGGCCATTTTGCAGAGCATCTTGGGCATTGTATCTACGGCGGCTTTTATGTGGGAGATAACAACAAAAAAATCCCTAACAAAAATGGTATAAGGCTTGACGTTATTGATGCGTTAAAAAAACTAAAAGTGCCGGTATTGCGCTGGCCGGGTGGATGTTTTGCAGATACGTACCATTGGAAAGACGGCATAGGACCAAAAGACCAGCGCCCTTCCATGCTTAACATCTGGTGGGGCAATGTAAAAGAAGACAACAGTTTTGGCACCAACGAATTTCTGAACATGTGTGAAGTGCTTGGCGCAGAACCTTACCTGAGTGGTAATGTAGGAAGTGGCACTCCTCAGGAACTGGCAGACTGGATAAAATATACTACTCATCCTGCCAACAGCAGCCCTATGCCAGAACTGAGAGCAAAATATGGCAGACCAAATCCCTGGAAAGTAAAATTCTGGGGCCTGGGAAATGAAGCCTGGGGATGTGGCGGCAATATGACGGCAGAACACTATGCAGATATCTACCGGCAGTATGCAACTTTTATGACCGACTGGAACAACAGTGATGGGATTTACAGGATTGCATCCGGTGCCTCTGATGACGATTATCACTGGACAGAAGTACTCATGAAACAACTGCCGCCCAAAATGTTCAATGCATTGGGGCTTCATCATTACTCCGTAATTGATTGGAATAAGAAAGGCTCCTCCACTGAATTTTCTGAAGCTGAATATTTTACTACCATGGAAAGAGCTTTGCTGATGGAAGAGCTGGTTACCAAACACAGTGCCATCATGGACAAGTATGATCCTAAAAAAACAAAGGCGCTGGCGGTGGATGAATGGGGCGGCTGGTATGATGTAGTGCAGGGAACAAATGAAGGTTTCCTGTTTCAACAAAATACCATGCGTGACGCTATGATAGCTGGGGCAACACTGAACATTTTCAACAACCATTGCGACAGGGTGAAGATGGCGAACCTGGCACAGATCATTAATGTGTTGCAGGCAGTGATACTGACCAGCGAAGAAAAAATGGTTGTAACGCCCACTTACCATGTAATGGAAATGTACAATGTGCACCAGGATGCGCTGATGCTGCCACTAACTGTTGCAAGCAATGATTATGTGCTGGGAGAAAAAAAACTGCCCGCAGTTTCCGCATCCGCTTCAAAAGATAAAAATGGCGCTGTACACATTTCAATAGTAAATATTGATGCCTCCAAAGAACAAACTATAACAATTCAATTGGGAAATATAAAAGCAGGTAGTGTAACTGGCCGCATTTTGAAAGCTGCAAAGCTGCAAAACCACAACACATTTGACAACCCTGATACAATAAAGCCTGCAACGTTTTCCAATGCAACCATAACCGGGCAAGAATTAAAAGTAACCTTGCCTCCATTTAGTGTTGTTGTTCTTGAATTGAAATAAAATTGAAACTGCCGGCAGTCAATTTTAGCAGCCACCATAAAATGGTATGGTGGCAACAAAGTTCATAGTGCTCTTCCTTTTACCAGCAATTGTACCGGAATGATTACTAAAAATATTTATGCTCATATATGCCCTTTTTATGCAACCGATTGCATTTCAGGTTAAAAAAATTAACAGATGACAATTACTTTTCGCAGGATTATATGTTTGGCCATCATTATTATGCTGACTGCATTTACAAAGTTGTATGCACAGGCAGTAAATGACAATTCAAACAACAACTATAACAGTGTAAATACGTATGTCAATCCCGTACTACCCGGCGACCACCCCGACCCTACCCTTTTACAGGTGGGGAATGATTTTTACCACTGCGGATCAAGCTTTCATTTTACACCGTATTTGCCTATTTATCATTCAACAGACCTGGTACATTGGAAAGTGATCAGCCGGGTTGTTCCGCCAGCTAGAAGTTCCTGGGTTACAGACCGTCCCTCTGCTGGTATCTGGCAGGGAGCCATTACCTACTTCTACGGCTCTTACTGGATCTATTTTTCTGCCAATGGACAATATTTTAGTAAAGCAACAGATCCTCGTGGCCCATGGAGTGAACCGGTAAAAGTAACCACTAACCCCACCACCGGAGAACTGGGGTATGACAACTCCATTTTTATAGATGATGATGGCAAGCCTTACATGCTCATCAAAAACATGCAGAAAATAAACCGCCTGCAGGCACTTGGCAGAGATGGGCAGTTAACCGATACCGTTATCAATCTTGACTGGGTGAATGCAAAGTTGCAATATAGCTGGGCAGAAGGGCCGGTTATGTGTAAACGCAATGGCTACTATTACTATTTCCCTGCAGGGGATGTGTCCGGCGGTCAATATGTACTTAGAGGAACGGCTTTAACGGCCGATTCGACCCAATGGGAAAGACTAGGCGAATTTTTCAAGCCGGTTACTGATGCTTCCACAGGTTTTAAGCGGCCCAACCATATCTCTGCTCCTATTCAGTTGAAAGATGGCAGTTGGTGGACCATTGGCCAGAGTTATGAAAAATATGAAGGCGATGACTGGTCAGGAAAAGGCCGCCAGACCTTACTCTTTCCTGTTAGTTGGGAAGGCGACAGGCCCTGGGGTATGGCCCCTACCACTGCACCGGTCAAAAAACCAACCTTGCCGAATACAGGAATACTGTGGAGAACTGTGCAGACAGACCATTTTGAAAAAGATACATTAGATCTGGCCTGGCATTTTCTAAATAAAAAAGATGCGGCGCATTATTCACTCAGTTTGAGGAAAGGATGGATGAGGTTAACGCCTGACAGTGGCAGAACAAGTGTTTTACAAAAAGAAACAGATCACTATTATTCTGCCGTTACAAAAATTGATTTCAATGCAACCGATACAGGTACAGGGGCCGGTCTTTATCTGAGCAATGGCAATCAAACGGTGAATGTGCGGCTATATGCAGGCTACCGTAATGGCAGAAGAATCATTTTCCAAATGGACTCCCTGCTGTACAGTGTACCAAACAAAATCGGCAATACCGTATTTCTGAAACTGGAAAGAGCCCTGCATGAACTAAAAGGATACTATAGTGCCGATGGAAAAAAATGGTTGCCCGTTGGTGCTTCCATCAATGCTATTCCATTGGATAAAACGCAACCCAATTACAATTCCTGGGTAGGCACGAGTATTGGCTTATTTACCGAAGGCAAACGGGCTGATTTCGATTTCTTTATTTGCAAGGATGGATTTTCGGCTATGCCTGCTGCTGGATACAGCAATTACTATGGTGTGGAAAAGGTAAAAGACGCCGTTACAAATAATTCCAACAAAGGCGGATGGCTAATGATAGCAGGTGTTGAACTTGGCAATAAACTAACTGCAGCCAACCAAGTGGAAATAACTGCAACAGCGACAAAAGCGGGCAGCCTAGAAATTTGGCTGGATGACTTGACAACCGGAAAATTAATTGCTACCATACCGGTATCGAATACACGAAGTAAAACATCCTGGGCAAACTTCAAAAAATCAATCAAGAGCATCAGCGGCCACCATGACGTGTTCATTAAATTTCCAACTGCAAATAAAAACCAGGTCTATATCAGGAATATTCGCTTTGGAAGGTGAAAATAATACAGCAGCTTCATCAGGCAGTTAATGCCAGGTCAACAAAATAAAATGAAAAAGCATTTAATTATAACTTTCTTACTGGCATCATAGTCCGTTTGTTTTTCACAAAAGCAAGCCGCGTTGAAACTATGGTACAATAACCCATCCGGAAATACCTGGGAAAACGCTTTGCCCGTTGGCAACGGAAGACTGGGTGCGATGATCTATGGAAACCCGGCAAAAGAAATCATACAATTAAATGAACATACCTTATGGAGTGGCAGTCCTAACCGTAACGACAACAGCCTGGCATTGGATTCTTTGGCTCAAATACGTAAACTAGTATTTGAAGGAAGACAAAAAGAAGCAGAACAACTGGCCAATCAAGTGATCATCAGTAAAACATCCCATGGGCAGATGTTTGAACCTGCCGGCCAATTGAATCTTTCATTCAAAGGCCATGATCAATACAGCGATTATTACCGGGAACTTGACATTGAAAAAGCTATCGCCACAACAAAATATAAAGCAGGCGATGTTACTTACACAAGGGAAGCACTGGCATCCTTTCCTGACCGTGTAATAGTGCTGCGGCTTACTGCCAATAAACCAGGGCGCATTTCATTTACGGCAACTTACAGCACACCGCAACCCAACGTTACTATTAAAACAACTTCAGCTAAACAGCTATCCGTTTCCGGCACCTCTATTGATCATGAAACGGTGAAAGGAATGGTTAGGTACAAGGGAGTCACACAATTCAAACCTGCAGGCGGCTCTTACACATCAACCGATACCAGTATCACTATCACCAATGCGGATGCGGTGACCATCTATATTTCCATTGCAACTAATTTTAATAACTATCATGATGTAAGTGGCAATGAAAATGAAAGGGCAGCAAGCTGGTTATCAAAAGCGGTAGTAAAGTCTTTTCCTGTAATACGAACTGCACATATTATTGCTTATCAAAAATATTTTAAAAGAGTAAAGCTTGAATTAGGTACAACTGAAGCTGCTAACAAGCCAACGGATGAACGCATAAAAAATTTCAATTCAACAAACGATCCACACCTGGCTGCATTGTATTTTCAATATGGCCGTTACCTGCTCATCTCGTGTTCCCAACCGGGTGGCCAGCCGGCAAATCTGCAGGGTATCTGGAGCCATCAGCTCTATCCTCCATGGGATGCGAAGTATACGATCAATATCAATGCTCAAATGAATTACTGGCCGGCTGAAAAAACAAACCTTTCCGAACTGCATGAGCCTTTTTTGACAATGGTAAAAGAAGTAGCGGTAACCGGTGAAAGAACTGCCAGGGAAATGTATGGCACAAGAGGCTGGATGGCACATCACAATACGGATATCTGGAGGGCAACCGGTGCAGTGGATCCTGCCTTCTGGGGGGCATGGGTTAATGGTGGAGCCTGGATGAGCCAGCATTTATGGGAGCATTATTTATATAACGGCGACAAACAATTTTTAGCAGCTGTTTATCCTGTACTGAGAGGCGCAGCGCAATTCTATTCAGATTTTTTAATTGAGCATCCCACTTACAAGTGGCTGGTTATTTCGCCGGATGAATCACCGGAAAATGCGCCCAAGGCACATGATAATTCGTCTATTGATGTTGGTGTAACCATGACAAACCAGATCATCTTTGATGTTTTCAGCACAGCGATTAAAGCTGCGGAAATGCTGGACAAAGATGCCGGATGGATGGATACTTTAAAACAAAAAAGAAGCCGGCTTGCCCCCATGCAGATCGGTCAATACAGCCAATTACAGGAATGGTTAGACGATATAGATGATCCCAATGACCATCACCGGCATATATCTCACCTCTATGGACTATTTCCTTCCAATCAAATATCGCCTTACCGTACACCCCAATTATACAGTGCGGCAAAAAACAGCTTGCTGCAGCGTGGGGATATTTCCACTGGCTGGAGTATGGGGTGGAAAGTTAACTGGTGGGCAAGAATGCTGGATGGCAACCATGCCTACCAACTGATCCAAAATCAGCTAACGCCTGTGGGTACACTGGAAAGTGGCGGCGGCACCTATAATAATCTATTTGATGCCCACCCTCCTTTCCAGATAGATGGAAATTTTGGATGTACATCGGGTATTACAGAAATGCTGATGCAAAGTGCGGATGGCACGGTGCATTTGATACCTGCATTACCTGACGTATGGCTTGCAGCAGGCAAAGTTTCCGGCCTGAGAGCAAGAGGCGGATTCGAGTTAATTACGATGGAATGGAAAGATGGAAAAGTTGTGAAAGTTGTTCTCAAATCTACCATTGGCGGTAACCTGCGGCTGAGAACTCCCAATGAAATGAAATTGATGAACGGGGCTTCCTTAAAAAAAGCAATGGGTGAAAACAGTAACCCTTTTTATCAAACTGAAAATATTGCGGCGCCCCTGATCTCGGAAAAAGCAGTGATCAGCCTGCCAAAATTGAAAGAAACATTTGTATATGATATTACTACAAAAGCAGGCCAGGTTTATTCATTCATCACAAAATAATTGTCACCATAAAAAACTGCGGTCATATGAGAACAACGTTTATTAACAAGATAAAAGTGTTGATCCTGGTGCCGGTAATTTCAACTGCAGTGAAAGCACAGCCTGCAAAACAACCGCAGTTTGAGTCGCCAAAAGTAAACACTGATAATTCAGTGACCTTTAAGTTGTATGCGCCGGCTGCAAAGGATGTAAAACTTAATGTACAATTTTTAAAATCACCAGCCCCCATGTCAAAAGACAGCGCCGGTGTATGGAGTATAACAACAGAACCTGCTAAACCGGATATGTATCCTTATGCTTTTATTGCAGATGGCATTACTATAGCGGATCCCAAAAATCAGTACTTGTTTCCCAACGAAGGATTTCAGAACAGCCTGGTAGAAATAACCGGGAAAACGCCGCTGGTGCATACGGTACAAAACGTTCCGCATGGCACTGTTTCATCTCATATCTATTATTCTTCTGAATTGGGCGCAAGACCGGTGGTGATCTACACGCCTCCTGGCTATGATGCAGCTGCGGCAAAAAAATACCCTGTACTCTATTTGCTGCATGGCACCACTGATGTGGAAGAAACCTGGACAAAAGTGGGCCGTGCCCATATCATCCTGGATAACCTGGTTGCCCAGTCAAAAGCAATACCCATGATCATTGTGATGCCTTACGGGCGGGCATATCCTGTTATCAGTAAATCATCGGGCAGTTTAAGAAACTGGGAAAACCTGCAGGAGTTTAAAAAGGATTTCTTTAGTAACCTGATGCCCTTTGTTGAAAAAAATTATCAAACCATCAATGACAAGGAGCACCGGGCCATTGCAGGTTTTTCTGGCGGAGGAGGCACCAGTCTTTATTTTGGCCTGAATAATCCTGACAAGTTCAGTTGGGTAGGCGGATTTGCGCCTGGCATGTTAAAAGCAGAATTTAACCGCAACAACGCTGTTGCTTTTGAGGATGTTGACAAAACAAATGAACGGTTAAAACTTTTATGGATCGGTGTGGGTAAGGAGGATGGGCTATACCCTGTAATTGCAGACTATTTAAAACTGCTGGATGATAAAAAGATCAAACATGAAACTTTTATATCTGAAGGCGGCCACACCTGGATGAATTGCAAACTGTACCTGGCAACAATTGCTCAAAAATTATTTAAATAGAGATGATCTGTCAAACTGTATTATAATGATTAGAAAACAAATTACCAAAGCGGTACTATTTTTTGCAATGCTATGCACTATTACCGTCGCAAATAGTCAGCCACCGAGAGGTCCTATAGTGATTTCACCACAGGTAAATGCGGATAAAACAGTAACCTTCCGTTACCTGGCCCCAACAGCAAAAGAGGTAAAGCTGAGTGGGCAGTTTTTAAAAGCCGCTGTAGTAATGGCAAAAGATACCCAGGGTATCTGGAGTGTTACCACCGGCCCGGTGCCACCGGATATTTATCCCTACAGTTTCCAGGTGGATGGAATAAATGTAATGGACCCGGCCAATGTTGCATTTTTTCCTAACGAACGGTTTAAAGCCAGCCTGGTGGATGTACCAGCTGATACGCCATTGGTGCACAGCATCACAAATGTGCCGCATGGGGCAGTTACGTATGAATATTATCCTTCCGTAGAAGGCACAACCGGTACAGCAGTGATCTACACGCCGCCGGGTTACGACAAAAACAAAAAAGAACAGTATCCTGTATTTTATCTCATCAGCGGTACAACAGACACAGAAGAAACTTTTTTTAAAGTAGGTCGCACCAATCTTATCATGGATAACCTGATTGCAGCTGGTAAAGCCAAACCCATGATCGTTGTAATGCCGTATGGAAATATTGCCGCAAGAATTGCTGAACAAACCGGCGGCACTAAACCATCAGACCTGGTCTCACGTGAAGGAACAGACGCAATCCACCGGGCCAAAGCATTTGAGACCGACCTGGTAACCCAATTGATTCCTTTTGTTGACAATAAATACCGCACCATCAGCAACCGTGACAACCGTGCTATCGGGGGTTTTTCAAGAGGAGGCGGACAAACTTTGCGTACGGCATTTGGTAACATGGATAAATTTTCATGGATCTGCTGTTACAGCGCCTACCTCTCTACACCTGAAATGGAGAGCAGCTTTAAGCATGTATATGAGGATCCTGCAAAAACAAATAAGGAACTGAAAATGCTCTGGGTCAGCGTAGGCAGTGAAGATTTTTTATATAAACAAACTGGCGAATTCCTTGATTTTCTGAAAACGAAAAAGGTGCTGTATAAAAGCATGATCACTGGCGGCGGACATACCTGGATGAATGTAAAGAATTATGTAGCCAGCACAGCAGTATTACTTTTTCAATAAAAACGCAGTAACGTGAAACAAACCTTCCACACACTTATATTATTCCTGGCAGCATCATTTTCGGCAAATGCCCAACGGCCACCCGCCATCAGTTCGCCCGATGTACATCCGGATCACAGCATAACATTCCGCTATTATTCCCGTACAGCACAAAATGTATTGCTGCATGGTGAATTTTTAAAAGCTCCCATCCCATTGACAAAAGACACATCCGGCATATGGAGTGTAACTGTTCCGCCGGTGGAGCCGGATATTTACCCGTATAGTTTTATGGTTGACTCTGTATCCCTGGCTGATCCTAATAATACCTACATTTTCGCCAACGAACGCTTCAAACGAAGTATTGTGGATATACCCGGCGACAAGCCATTGGTTCATTCACTGCAAAATGTACCACATGGTGCTATTCATTACCGTTACTACCATTCATCCACATTAGGCAGCACCCGCCAGTTGCTTGTGTATACTCCACCAGGTTTTAATGCAACCGAAAAAAAGAAATACCCGGTGTTGTATTTAATTCATGGGGGTTCAGATACAGAAGAAACATGGACGAAAGTGGGTCGTGCGAATTTCATTGCTGATAATTTAATTGCACGGAGTAAAGCGGTGCCCATGATAATCGTAATGCCTTACGGCAATGTGCGCCCTAAGCCAATGCCCGATTTTACAAAAGATGTGATCAATGATATTATCCCATTTATTGAAAACAATTATCCTGTATTAACCAAACCAGCATTCCGTGCCGTGGCTGGCTTTTCTGTTGGAGGTGGCCAAACACTGAATATTGGTTTAACCAATACAGACAAGTTTGGGTACATCTGTTCTTATGCACCTTATACTGCCACGGAAGAGTTTAAAACAAATTTTACCAACTGGTCGCCAAATGCTGAGAAACTAAATAAAGCACTAAAACTTTTTACCATTAGTGTAGGTACTGAGGATTTTTTATACGAAAGCGTACAAAAAAACCTGGCGATGTTCAAAGAAAAAAACATCCGGGTAAAGCCTTATATCGTTAGTGGTGGCCATACCTGGATGAATTGTAAAAAGTTCCTGGCAACAAGCCTGCAGGAATTGTTTAAATAAGACATGACCATTATATAGAAAATGAATTGAATTTCTTTATGATCAAATTAAGCAACAAACTAATCCTGGCGAACTTGTGTAATATCCTCCGCTGTGGTTTTTTGGTAGTTTAAGATGAAAGGCCGGTATAACTTGTACGGTTTACATTCAGTAAATCTGAAAAAATATTTGTTTGCCATTTCATCAACTGCCCCGGTACTTATGTTGACAACAAAAAACAGCCCTTCTACAGCCTTCATTTGATTATGGTTGTATAAAATTTATTACAAAAGTAAAATAGTATTTATGTGCAGCTTATCATTTTTTCAAAATAAACAATATGCAAAACTGTGCAACATCAACTTACTTGATTTTTTCTATTTCATAAAAACAATAAAAATGAATATTAAACCTTTCGCAATGGTAATGGTGGTTTTGGCATCGGGTATTACTTGCAGTGCCCAAACCGCTGCTCCCGCCATCATAGAAGACTTTAAACCTTCCACCTTCAATCAACCAGGGCAATTGTACCCGATGGTCAATTCGCAAGGTTATGCAAGATTTAAGATCATTGCGCCTTCTGCAGATAGTGTAAAAGTGAGCCTGGGTCTTGGTGGCAGGGGCGGCACCCGGCTGAAACAACAGGCCGACAGCAGCTGGATGGGTACCACTGAAGGTCCGATGGATGAAGGATTTCATTACTACAACGTAAATGTGGATGGTGGAAAGTTTAATGACCCCGGCGCTTTGAATTTCTATGGCTCTATCCGTTGGGAAAGTGGCATCGAGATACCAGCACATGACCAGGATTTTTATGCTTTAAAAAATGTGCCGCATGGTCATGTGCAGCAGGTATTGTTTCCATCACCCAGCACCAATACTTCCCGAAGAGCTTTTGTGTATACACCACCAGGATATCAAAATGACAATAAAAGAAATTATCCTGTTCTTTACCTGCAGCATGGCTGGGGTGAAGATGAAACAGCCTGGAGCAACCAGGGACATGCGAACCTCATTATGGACAATATGATCGCTGAGGGAAAAATCGAGCCATTCATTATCGTTATGACCTATGGCATGACGAACACTGCAAGATGGGGCAAGATCAGGGAATTTAAAATGGATACTTTTCAAACGGTACTCATTGATGAACTCATCCCTTACGTGGATGCCAATTTCCGCACCATTGCCAAACAATCGCACCGTGCGATGGCCGGCCTTTCCATGGGCGGCATGGAAACACATACCATCACACTCAACAAACCGGACGTGTTTTCTTACTATGCTTTGCTAAGCGGTGGCATTTATACGCCTGAAGAGATAAAGGATCATTCCAAACTTAAACTGATCTTCCTTAGTTGTGGCAGTAAAGAAAGTCCGGATAGAATAAAAGATGCCACCGCGGCCCTGAAGAAAGAAGGTTTCAATGTTGTTTCCTATATCTCGGAAAACACAGCACACGAATTTTTAACCTGGCGCCGAAGTTTAAAAGAACTGGCTCCATTACTATTTAAATAAAACCTGTAACAGAAGAAAAGAACCTTCTTAAAAAATGCCTGCGTAAACACTCATTCATATGAAAAAAATATTCTTTGCTATCGCTGCTTCATTGCTGGTACATATATCCTCTACTGCACAGGAGGCGGTTAAACCTGCGTCTCCAGGCTTTGATGTAGTTCGTGACAGTATTCTCCATGGCAACCTTGATAGTGTAACCTATCAATCAAAAACAGTTGGCAATAAAAGAAAGGCGTTAGTGTACACACCACCTGGCTATTCTAAAAAAAATAAATATCCCGTGCTGTACCTGTTACATGGCATTGGTGGCGATGAAAAAGAATGGTTGAATGGTGCACAACCACAGGTAATTCTCGACAACCTGTATGCAGATGGAAAACTGCAACCCATGATCGTAGTGATGCCCAACGGGAGAGCCATGAAAGATGACCGTGCCATTGGAAACATTTTTGATAGTGCCAAAGTGCAGGCCTTTGCAAACTTTGAAAAAGACCTGTTGAATGACCTGGTTCCTTTTGTAGAAAAAAAATATGCTGTGCTAAACGACAGGGAGCATCGGGCCATCGCAGGACTTTCTATGGGTGGCGGTCAGTCTTTAAATTTTGGTTTGGGCAACCTCGACAAGTTTGCCTGGATCGGTGGTTTCTCTTCTGCCCCCAATACAAAACCAGCTGCTGAACTGGTACCAGATATTAAAGCAGCAAAAGAAAAAATAAAACTGCTGTTCCTCTCCTGTGGTGCCAGTGACTGGTTGCTGAGTTTCAGTACAAGAACACATGATTACCTGCAGCAAAATAATATTCCTCATATTTATTTTATTGAACCCGGCGTACACGATTTTAAAGTATGGAAGAATGGGTTGTATATGTTTTCGCAACTGATTTTTAAAACTGTTGACACTGCTACATTTTCAAAATACCCTGTGGCCGGCGCACCTGCAGCCACGAATATCAGGAATGGCGTATACCCTCAGATATTGCCCAACAACCGGGTCATTTTCAGCACAAAGGCACCCAACGCCAAAAAAGTACAGGTTGACCTGGGTAAAAAATATGATATGGTAAAAGACGCTGCTGGAGTATGGTCGGTGACCACTGATTCCATCAGCGAAGGCTTTCATTATTATTCGTTGCTGATAGATGATGTGGCGGTGGCAGATCCTGCAAGTCAAACCTTTTATGGTATGGGCCGGATGGCAAGCGGCATAGAAATACCGTTTAGTGGTGGCGACTATTATGCGTTAAAGGATGTACCTCATGGTGATATACGGATCAAAAAATATTTTTCAAAGGTCACCAACTCCTGGAGGCAGTTGTACCTGTATACACCACCTGGGTATGATGTAAAACAAGAGGAAAAATATCCTGTGTTGTACATTTTACATGGCGGTGGCGAAGACCAGACAGGCTGGGCAACACAAGGCAAAACAGATTTAATAATCGATAATTTAATTGCAGCTAAAAAAGCTTCTCCCATGCTGGTGGTAATGATGGATGGCAACTTTGGCAGCGGAGGCTTTGTTGGTTTTGGCGAACAATCGCTCCGCACTTTTGAAAATGAATTACTGCAGTCGGTGATACCATTTATTGAAACAAACTACCGGGCTGCAACAGAACCAAACAAACGTGCATTGGCTGGTTTATCCATGGGTGGTTTACAAACCTTATATGCAGGCATTAAGAACACCGATAAATTTCCTTATCTCGGTGTATTCAGTTCAGGCTGGTGGGCCAATCAACCTGCCTTGTCAAATCCGCAATATGAGTTTATGAAAACCAATGCAACGACTATCAACAGCAATTTAAAAAGCTTCTGGATTGCCATGGGAGGCAAAGAAGACATTGCACACAACAATTGCAAGATCATGATGTCAAAGTTTGATGAAATGAATATCAAATACCAATACAGCGAATATCCCGGCGGACATACCTGGCCGGTATGGAGAAACAATCTTTTCAATTTTGCACAGGTACTGTTTAAATAAAAATCATTTCTATGAAAAGTGCAGGTAAGTTTTTATTAGTTATTGGTCTGGCAATTGTTTCAAATATTTGTTATGGTCAAAAAGAAACAGGAAAGAACTACAAACAAACAACGTTATGTAACCCTGTTAATTTGAGTTATCGTTTTTGTCTTGATACGCCCTCAAGAAGAGAAGCTGCCGATCCTACGATGATAGTTTTTAAAGGAGAATACTATTTGTTTGCTTCAAAGTCGGGTGGCTATTTTCATTCAACAGATTTAGTTAGCTGGGATCTGATCACTACAACAGATCTGCCGCTGGAACATTATGCACCTACGGCAGTTGTAATGAATGATACATTGTATTTTATGGCTTCTGCACCAGCGCCATTAAAAATCTATAAAACAGCCGATCCAAAATCCGGCAATTGGCAGGTGGCCAATGCTGCATTTCCCATTGGTATGATCGACCCTGACTTATTTGTGGATGATGATGGCAGACTATTTTTCTACTATGGCTGTTCAGATGTTAATCCGCTGTACGGTGTGGAACTGGACCGTAACACATTGAACCCTATCGGAAAACCAGTTGCCATAATGAACAGCGACAAAGAAGTAAACGGATGGGAACGCAAAGGTGATTACAACGATGCCCCGGGCAGGCCATGGATTGAAGGAGCCTGGATGACCAAACACAAAGGAAAATATTACTTGCAGTATGCTGGCCCGGGCACCGAGTACAAAAGTTATAGTGATGCTGCATATGTTGCCGATCAGCCATTAGGGCCTTTTACGATGGCCATCAATAATCCATTTTCGTACAGGCCTGAGGGTTTTATTGCAGGCGCCGGGCACAGCAGCACTTTCCAGGATAAATATGGCAATTACCTGCGCATTTCCACCATGACCATTTCTCAAAAACACATGTTCGAGCGCCGGCTGGGAATATTCCCCGCCTTTTTTGATAAAGATGGCAGGCTGCATACTTATACAGGCTTTGGCGATTTCCCTTATACGATACCGGCAAAAAAAATAACTACTGCCGATGAAATTTTCCCGGGATGGATGTTGCTTTCTTATAGGAAGCCGGTTGAGGTGTCATCTGAATTGCCTGATCATCCAAAAGCTTTTGCTGCCGATGAAGAAATACGAAGCTACTGGAGTGCAGCGACAGGTAACCAAGGCGAATGGATAACAATGGACCTGCAACAGGAATGTACCATCCATGCAATACAAGTAAACTATGCGGAGAACGAAACAAAGCTATTTGGCAGAAGCGGGGAAATGTACTACCAGTATTTGATGGAATACTCAACCGACAACAAAACCTGGATAACAGCGGAAGATAAAACACAAAACAAAACCGACATTCCGCATGATTATATTGAATTTAAAAAAGCTATCAAAGCCCGGTATATCAGGCTTACCAACTACCATGTACCCAGTGGAACTTTTGCTTTGGCAGGATTGAGAGTTTTTGGTAATGCCGGTGGTAAAGTTCCAGCTGCAACCGGAGAATTTACAGTTATGCGTTCTGAAAAAGACCGTTGTGTGGCAACCGTAAAATGGGCGGCGTCACCTAACGCCGTTGGCTACAACATCAGGTATGGAACTGCCAAAGATAAATTGTATCAAACCTACCAGGTGCTTGGAGCAGAAGCTGTAACTATTAAAAGCCTGAACGGTTCACAGAAATATTTTTTCACCATTGACTGCTTTAATGAAAATGGCGTATCAAAAGGAAATGAAATTAAAGAGCTTAAATAACAATCTTAAAAATCACCAATGAAATTTCTCGCTTCTACAGTTGTTGCTTGTTTATTCTCCATCATTTTATATGCCCAGCAACTCCCCTATCAAAATCCTTCTTTACCTTCAGACGAACGGGCAAAGGATCTGCTATCGAGATTAACACTTGAAGAAAAGGCATCGCTGATGTTTGATCAGTCGCCGGCCATTCCAAGACTGGGCATTAAAAAATTCAACTGGTGGAGTGAGGCCTTGCATGGACTGGCCAATAATGATAACGTAACTGTTTTTCCAGAACCTGTTGGTATGGCGGCATCTTTTGATGATTCATTGGTATTTAAAATATTCAATGCAACATCCGATGAAGTGAGGGCTAAATACCATGATGCATTGAGAAATGGAAAAGAGAACAGGCGGTTCTTAAGTCTCTCTGTATGGACGCCTAATGTAAATATCTTCCGTGATCCACGCTGGGGCCGTGGCCAGGAAACCTATGGCGAAGACCCTTACCTTAGTTCAAGAATGGGTGTGCAGGTAGTAAAAGGTTTGCAAGGGCCGGCCGACGCAAAATACCGCAAGCTGCTGGCCTGTGCCAAACACTATGCAGTACATTCCGGGCCGGAATGGAGCAGGCATACATTGAACCTGAACAATGTTAATCCAAGAGATCTATGGGAAACTTATTTGCCTGCATTCAAATCGCTGGTGCAAGATGCAGATGTAAGGCAGGTGATGTGTGCTTATCAAAGATTAGATGATGAACCCTGCTGTGGCAACACCCGTTTATTGCAAACCATCCTCCGGGAAGAATGGGGTTTTAAGTATGTGGTGGTTTCTGATTGTGGCGCTATCACCGATTTTTTTACCAGTCATAAAACATCCTCCGATGCGGTGCATGCTTCTGCAAAAGGCGTTTTAGCCGGCACCGATGTGGAATGTGTATGGCAGGGTTATGCCTATGAAAAATTACCAGAGGCAGTGGCCAGGGGTTTGATCAAAGAAAAAGAAGTCGACAGCCATTTGCTAAAAGTGTTAAGCGGCCGTTTTGAGCTGGGTGATTTTGATGAGAATGCCATTGTGCCCTGGGCAAATATTCCCATGTCGATTGTAAACAATGAAGCACATAGAAAACTGGCATTGGATATGGCGCTGGAATCAATGACACTGTTGCAAAACAACACCAATCTTCTGCCCTTAAAAAAATCAACAAAAAAAATAGCCGTAGTTGGTCCCAATGCTGATAATGAACCTATGCTGTGGGGAAATTATAACGGCACACCGGTAAGAACAATTTCCATCCTGAACGGCATCAAATCAAAATTGGCTGCCAGCAGCATTGTATATGATAAAGCATGTGACTTGGTGGAGAACAAAGTAACCCAGAGTTATTTTTCAAAAGCAATGGCTGGAGGTAAAAGAGGATTTAAAGCAAGCTACTGGAACAACCGGGGACGTACAGGCGATCCCGTTACCACCGATCAAATTGCCAATCCGATCAAAATGACTACGGCAGGTGATCATGAATTTGCCTCTGGCATTAAGCTGGTGGATTTTTCTGCTCTCTACGAAACGGAGTTTACTGCCCCTGAAACAGAAGAGATCGTTTTTAAATGCGGTGCCACCGGCTACTTTGAATTATTTGTAAATGATTCTTCGCTTGCACGGTACAATAACTGGCGTACACTGCCTTCAAGAATTGCCTATGCTGTTGAAAAAGGGAAAACCTACCAGGTAAAGATCCGGTATGCACAGTTAAACAACTGGCAGGCCAATCTGGAATTTGATTTTGGAAAAGAACTCGATATCGATTTCGGTGGACTAATTAATAAACTGAAAGGCATTGACGAAGTAGTTTTTGTTGGTGGCTTATCAACCTTACTGGAAGGAGAAGAAATGCCGGTGAGTTATCCCGGTTTTAAAGGAGGCGACCGTACCGATATTGAATTACCACTAGTACAACGTAATTGTTTAAAAGCCTTGAAAGCAGCAGGAAAAAAAGTGATCTTTGTAAATTGCTCCGGTTCTGCCATTGCTATGGTACCAGAAACAGAAAGCTGCGATGCGATACTGCAGGCCTGGTATGGTGGCGAATCCGGCGGGCAGGCTGTTGCGGATGTGTTGTTTGGTGATTACAATCCATCCGGAAAACTTCCCATCACTTTTTACAAAGACACAACGCAGCTGGCTGATTTTGAAGACTACTCCATGAAAGGAAGAACTTACCGGTACATGACTGCCGAACCACTTTTCCCATTTGGTCATGGTTTAAGCTATACCAGTTTTATTATCGGTAATGCACAAGTAAATAAAACGCAAATTAAAAAAGAAGAAAGTCTTGTGATCAGCATCCCTGTAAGTAATACCGGTAAACGAAATGGTACAGAGATAGTACAGGTATATGTGAAAAAAGTAGGTGACACAACCGGAACGATAAAAACGCTAAGAGGATTTAAAAGAACAGCGGTTGCAGCGGGTAAAACAGCGAATGCTGTGATCGACCTGCAATCCGCAGCTTTTGAGTTTTACAACGACAAAACACTGAAGATGGATGTAACAGCAGGTGAATATGAATTGTGGTATGGCAACAGTTCTGCGGCAAAAGATCTAAAAATGGTGAAGATCACTATACAATAAATGAAAAAGAAAATATTTTCTGGACTGGCGGTAATGTGTTTTTTTTTATGTAAAGCGCAACACCCCATCATTCAAACCAAGTTTACTGCCGACCCGGCACCAATGGTTTATAACGATACGGTGTTCTTATATACAGGTCATGATGAGGATGATGCATTTGGTTTTACTATGAAGGATTGGCTATTATACACATCAACCGACATGGTTAACTGGACAGAACATGGGGCTGTGGCATCGCTGAAAGACTTCAAATGGTTGAACAACGACAATGGTGCATGGGCACCTCAATGTATTGAACGTAACGGCAAGTTTTATTTGTATTGCCCTGTTCCAGACGGCATGGGCATTGGTGTGCTGGTGGCAGACAGTCCTTATGGTCCTTTTAAAGATCCCATTGGAAAGCCGCTGATCAAAAACAATCAAGAAGATATTGACCCAACTATCCTGATCGATGACGACGGACAGGCTTATCTATACTGGGGAAATCCAAATTTATACTATGTAAAACTGAATGCGGATATGGTTTCCTATTCAGGAGAGATCATTAAAGATGCTTCTTTCGCAAAAGTAAAAGGCCAGCTTCATCCATTTCATTACCAGGAAGGACCATGGGCGTATAAGCGTAACGGTCACTATTACATGGCATACGCTTCCACCTGCTGCCCTGAGGGTATCGGTTATGCCATGAGCCATTCACCAACCGGGCCATGGGAATATAAAGGGAGTATCATGGATGGTGATAAAAGATCAAATGGCAACCATCCGGGCATTATAGACTATAAAGGGCAATCTTATGTTTTCGGTTTGAATTATGAAATATTGAAACGAACCATGTCTAAACATTATGAAAGACGTTCGGTTGGATTAGAGAAGATCACATACAATACTGATGGCACTATTCAAAAATTACCCTTCTGGTCAACCGATGTAAAACAATTGGGCACATTGAACCCATTCAATAAAGTGGAGGCTGAGACCATTGCATTCAGTGAAGGAGTAAAAACGGCCGCTGTCACTGAATGGGAAAGAAATATTCCCTGGGACAAGGGACAAATAATTGCCGATAGATTAATTGTTACTTCTATTCACAATGGAGATTATATCAAAGTAAAGGGTGTTGATTTTTCAACGGGTGCTTCGTCAATAGAAGTAAGCGTTGCTGCTTTGTATGGAGGTATAATTGAGATCCACACAGATAAAGTCGATGGGCCTGTAATAAGTACGGTCGATATCAACACTTCGGCGGAAGGTGATATCTGGAAAACAATTGCTGCACCGGTTAAAAATGCAAAAGGCATTCATGACCTGTTCTTTGTTTTTAAAGGTGAGAAAGATCTCTTCCATTTTGATTGGTGGCATTTCAATAAATAAGTTCCAGGAACTATTAAACTGCATATTATGCGATTACATTTTCTTTTGGTATTTCTTTTGGCATCCGTTGTTATACATGCACAAAACTGGCAAAAAACAAATGAAGGAATAAAAACCTCCATCCAAAATCTACAGGTTGAAATTCAGTTCTACACTCCATCAACAGTAAGGATCATTAAATCACCGGCAGCTACTCCCTTTAATAAAAAAAGTCTTTCTGTTATAGCCGCACCGCAACTGGCAAAATTAACTATCAAAGAACAGGCTGCTGTGCTTACTGTTAAAAGTGAACAACTGATTGTAAAATGTGATCTCAATACAGGCGCAATAAGTTTTTATACAAATGCAGGCACAGCGCTTTTGAGTGAAAAAGAAAACAGTACATCATTCAAACCTTTCAATGATGCAGGCAGTAATACTTTTACCATTGAACAGGCTTATGTATTAGATAAGGACGAATCGATTTATGGCCTGGGTCAGCAACAAGCGGGTAAAATGGTGCAGCGAAACCTGGAGATCAGGATGGTACAGAACAACACGAGTGACTACGTCCCCTTCTTTCAATCAGTAAAAGGCTATGGCCTGTTTTGGGATAATTATTCGCCAACAACGTTTACGGATAATACAGAAAGCACTTCCTTCAATTCGGAAGTGGGCGATTGCATTGACTATTATTTTATGTATGGTGGTAATGCCGATGGCGTAATAGCCTGCATGAGAACGCTTACCGGGCAGGCCCCTATGTTTCCTTTATGGAAATACGGATTCTTTCAAAGTAAAGAGCGGTATAAAAGCCAGGATGAAGCCGTAGAAGTGATAAAAAAATACCGGGAGTTAAACGTTCCGCTAGATGGCATTATCCAGGACTGGCAATACTGGGGCAATAACTATTTATGGAATGCTATGGAATTCTTAAATCCTGAATTTCCCAACCCTGAAAAGTTTGTTAATGATGTACATCAACTGAATGCACACTTAACCATTTCCATCTGGAATTCTTTTGGCCCCAAAACAAAACAATACCGGGAACTGGACAGCATCGGCGCATTGATGAATTTTATTACCTGGCCACAATCTGGTTCAGAAATATGGCCACCTAATCGTGATTATCCATCCGGAGTAAAAGTATATGATGCGTACAATCCTGCAGCCCGTGATATCTTCTGGAAACATCTTAACAAAGGTTTATTCAGTCTTGGCATAGATGGCTGGTGGCTTGACTCGTCGGAGCCAGATCACCTTGATTTCAAACCATCCGATATGAACAACAAAACACACTTAGGTTCCTTCCGGAAAGTCCGTAACGCATTTCCCCTGATGACGGTAGGTGGAGTATATGATCACCAGCGTACTGTGTCAGATAGCAAAAGGGTTTTCATTCTCACCCGTTCAGCTTTTGCAGGGCAGCAGCGCTATGGTGCCAACACCTGGTCGGGTGATGTAAACTCCTCCTGGAATGCATTGAGAAACCAAATTTCTGCAGGACTAAATTTCTCCCTTACGGGTATTCCCTATTGGAACAGTGATATTGGTGGATTCTTCCTATGGAATTTTAAAAAGAAATTAGAAGATCCTGAATACAGGGAGTTGTATGTCCGTTGGCTGGAGTTTGGCACTTTCTGCCCGATGATGCGTTCGCATGGAGCAGATGCACCGAGAGAGATCTATCAATTTGGCAAAAAAGGAAATAAGGTATTTGATGCCATTGAAAAATATATACATCTTCGGTACCGTTTGTTGCCTTATATCTATTCCACCTCCTGGGATGTTACGGCTAATCATTCGAGTATGTTCCGTGCATTGGTGATGGACTTTGCGCATGATAAAATTGCACTGGACATCAACGACCAGTTTATGTTTGGCAAATCCATCCTCGTGAGCCCGGTTACCAATGCCATGTATATCAAACCTGTTATCAATGGAAAAGATACTTTGTTGGTGGAAGATTTCAGCAGGGTTAAAACTAAAGAGACCTATCTGCCCTCGGGCACTGATTGGTTTGATTTCTGGACGGGAGAAAAATTAAGCGGCGGAAAAAAAACAACAAAAGAAACACCGCTTGATATTATTCCATTATACATAAAAGCAGGCAGCATACTTCCAATGGGTCCTTCAGTGCAATTTGCCGAAGAAAAAAAATGGGATGAGCTGGAGATCCGCATCTATCCCGGAGCTGATGGAAAATTTGTGCTGTATGAAGATGAGCATGACAACTACAATTACGAGAAGGGAGTTTACAGTACCATCACTTTTACCTGGGATGACAAAAAGAAAACGCTGACGTTACATGAAAGAAATGGCAGCTTCCCCGGAATGCTGAAAAGCAGGGCATTTAATATCATAATGGTGACTGGCAATAAATCTGCAGCAGGTAAATTGATCAGCTATTCAGGAGAAAAATCAGTTGTGAAATTTTAAACCATTGCCATGAAACTAAAAAAAGGAAATTTAATTTTATCCCTGGCCAGTTGTTTTTTGTTTGCTGTCAGTTACACCCAGGCCCAGGACAAACTCTACAACAATGAATTTCCATTATCAGACGTAAAGCTGCTCAGCAGCCCTTTTCAACGGGCACGTGACCTTAATATTAAAGTACTATTGAAATATGATGCAGACCGCTTGTTAGCCGGCTACAGAAAAGAAGCCGGATTACCTGCAAAAGCAAAAATATATTCCAACTGGGACGGACTGGATGGCCATGTGGGCGGGCACTACTTATCTGCACTTGCAATGAATTATGCCAGTACAAAAAATGCTGCATGTAAAAAAAGGATGGACTATATTCTTGCAGAACTCAAAGCCTGCCAGGAGGCAAACGGAATGAATGATCCGGCATGGGCCAGGGGTTATGCCGGTGCTGTACCCAATGGCAAAAAAATATGGAGTAGTTTTCAACAGGGCGATTTCACAGTCTACAATGCAACCTGGGTACCCTGGTATAATGTACATAAAATGTATGCAGGCTTAAGGGATGCGTGGATGTACACTGGCAGCAAAATGGCAAAAGAGATCTTTTTAAAATTCTGCGATTGGGGAATAAACATCACTGCATCGTTAACAGATACACAAATGCAATCGATGCTGGATATGGAGCATGGAGGTATGAACGAAATTTTTGCTGATGCATATCAAATGACAGGCCAGGAAAAATATCTAACCGCCGCCAAAAGATTTTCACACCATATGCTGCTGGATGCAATGGCGATAAAAAAAGATAACCTTGATAACAAACATGCCAATACGCAAGTACCAAAAGTAGTGGGCTTTGAACGTATTGGCGAATTAACAAAAGATGATGCATACAAAACAGCGGGCAGATTTTTCTGGGAAACAGTTACTACCAGACGCAGCCTCGCCTTTGGAGGCAACAGCAGGAGAGAATTTTTCCCTGCAGTTACTGCCGCGTCCGATTTTGTGAATGATGTGGAAGGACCGGAATCCTGCAATTCCTACAACATGCTTAAATTGACCGAACATCTTTTCCGGGTAAATCCACTGGCAAAATATGCAGACTACTATGAAAGAACTTTGTACAATCATATTTTATCAACGCAGCACCCGGAGCATGGTGGCTATGTGTATTTTACGCCGGCCCGTCCCAGGCACTACCGGGTGTACTCGGCTCCTAACGAGGCCATGTGGTGCTGTGTAGGAAGTGGCATGGAAAATCACTGCAAGTACAACCAGTTTATCTATACCCATTCAAACGATTCGTTGTATGTAAATCTTTTTGTTGCTTCAGAATTAAACTGGAGAAAACAAAAGATAAAAATAAAACAACAAACAATTTTCCCCGAAGATGAAAAAACCAGCTTAACAATTACTGAAGGCTCTTCTTTTTTTTCATTAATGATCCGTTATCCTGCTTGGGTAAAAGAGGGTGCTTTAAAAGTTAAGATAAATGGTACAGCCATTTCATTTTCCAACCTTCCCTCCTCTTACATTGCCATTAACCGCTTATGGAAAAAAGGAGATGTGGTTACAATAACATTGCCAATGCACAACAGCATTGAACAAATGCCCAATGTACCCAATTATATAGCATTGCTGCATGGACCTGTTTTACTGGGCGCAAAAACCGGAACTGAAGATTTAAAAGGTCTGGTAGCGGATGATGGCAGATGGGGGCAAATCGCTGGCGGTAAAAAACTTCCTTTGGATGAGGCGCCCATAATTATTGAAGATGATATCAATGTACTTACCGCCAAATTAAAACCAATAACCGGTCATCCTTTGACCTATACTGCAAGGGGAATTAAAATGATCAACCCGGCTGATGTTGTATTTGAACCGTTCTATAAAATTCATGATGCCAGGTATATGATGTATTGGATGGCATTGAGCAATGCCGGATACCAGCGTTATCTTGACTCCGTTGCAGCAGTAGAAAAACAAAAACTGGAGCTGGAAAAACGCACCATTGATTTTGTAGCACCTGGTGAGCAGCAACCGGAAGCGGACCACTTTATACAAAAGGAACACTCCAACACAGGAAACCAACAAGGTGAATTCTGGAGGGATGCCAATAACGAAGGATATTTCAGTTACCAACTTTCCACCAATAATGAAACAAGCCTCTCGTTGCAGGTAAAATACTGGGGAGCCGAATGGGGCAACAGGAAATTTGATATTTACCTTGATGATGAAAAATTAATTACAGAAGACAATACAGGCAAATGGAACCAGTCTGCATTTCATACCATCGAATACAAAATACCGGATGCAATGATAAAAGGAAAAGATAAAGTAAGGATAAAATTCCAGGCATTGCCGGGTGCAACGGCAGGTGCCGTGTATTACATCCGTTTAACAAGAATGTAAAAGAACAATTCGGATGATGCAGCCTGCATTTGTAGATGTTAGTAATACATGGAAACATTCAGGATCAGCAAAAGATTGTTTTGACACCCAAATATTTTAAAACTATAACAACACAGACTTTATGAAAAATATACTGTCCATCGCCTTGCTTTTTTCAGCAACTATCGCCACCGCACAGGACTACAAATCTCTTCCTATGTGGAACACCCATTTACCTTTTGAACAAAGAGTAAATGATGTGATAAGCCGCCTAACCCTGGAAGAAAAAGTGAACCAGATGCTGAATGCCACACCCGCTATACCAAGGCTTGGTATTCTTGCCTATGACTGGTGGAACGAAACCTTGCATGGAGTGGCAAGAACACCGTATCATACTACTTCTTACCCACAGGCGATTGCGATGGCCGCAACCTGGGACAGTAACTCACTGTACCGTATGGCCGATTATTCTGCCATGGAAGGAAGAGCTATTCAAAACCTGGCAATTCAGCAAGGCAAGACCAAGGACAGGTATCTGGGATTAACCTACTGGACACCCAATATCAATATTTTTCGTGACCCCCGCTGGGGCCGTGGACAGGAAACCTATGGCGAAGATCCCTTTTTAACAGCCATGATGGCAAGGGCATTTGTAAGAGGCTTGCAGGGTGAAGACCCCAAATATTTAAAAGCGGCGGCCTGCGCCAAACATTATGCAGTGCATAGTGGCCCGGAACCCAGCAGGCATTCGGATAATTTTAATCCATCTGCTTATGATCTGTGGGATACTTATTTACCTGCATTTAAAGAATTGATCACAAAAGCCAATGTTGCTGGTGTAATGTGTGCTTACAATGCGGTGAATACACAACCCTGTTGCGCCAATGATCTCTTGATGAATGATATTCTGCGTAAGCAATGGAAATTTACCGGCTATGTTACCAGTGACTGCTGGGCAATTGATGATTTTTTCAAGTATCATAAAACGCATAAAGATGCTGTATCGGCGGCAGTGGATGCAGTAAGGCACGGAACAGATATTGAATGTGGCGTATCAGTGTATCTTACTTTGCTAAATGCAGTGAAGGATGGATTGATTCCTGAAGCACAAATTGATGCATCCCTTCGCAGACTATTTACCATCCGTTACAGGCTGGGAATGTTTGATCCTCCATCGATGGTAAAATATACCAATGCACCTGAAACTACGCTGGAAGCGCCTGAACATAAAGCACTGGCATTAAAAATGGCGCAACAAAGTATTGTGCTGTTAAAAAATGCTGGCAATACGCTTCCATTAAAGAAAGCAATCAGCAAAATTGCCATCATTGGCCCCAATGCAGATAACCGGGTGGCAGTGCTGGGAAACTACAATGGAATACCTTCAGAAATTGTTACGGTGCTGGATGGCATTAAGGCAAAATTGGGCAATAGTGCAGAAGTAGTTTACGAAAAAGGCAGCACTTTTACCAATGATACACTGGTAGTGTACACCGATGTGAGCAGCCAGTTTTCCTGGGAAGGCAAACAAGGCTTCAAAGCAGAATACTTTAATAACATGCAACTGAAAGGTGAACCTGTAGCGGTAAGAACCGAAAATGCGATCGATCATTTTTGGCAGGAAGGAGAAATGGTAACAGGCAGCCTGGTGGCAACAAACTTCTCTGCCAGATATACCACCAACTATACCGCCACTACAGACGGGAGTATCACATTTGAAGTAGATGGTGATGATGCCTACAAATTATCCATCAATGATAAAGAGGCCATCAATGTATGGACACGTAACCGCATGGGTGCAAGGACTTACAAACTAACAACGAAAAAAGATTCTGTGTATAAAATGGTGCTGGAGTATTGGCAAGGCGCAGGTAAGGCAGAGATCAGGTTGAGAACAGGAAATTTTGAACCAACCAATTTTGCTGCATTGGTGAACCGGGTTAAAGATGCAGATGCTATTGTATATGTGGGTGGTATTTCACCGCAGCTGGAAGGGGAAGAAATGCCGGTAAATGCACCGGGTTTTAATGGTGGCGACAGAACAACGATTGCATTACCTTCAGTGCAAACAAAAATGATGAAAGCGCTGCAAGCCACTGGTAAACCCGTAGTATTTGTGATGATGACGGGCAGTGCCATTGCTATTCCATGGGAAGATGAAAATATTCCAGCGATCATCAATGCCTGGTATGGCGGGCAAAGTGCCGGTACAGCTGTTGCGGACGTATTGTTTGGCGATTACAATCCTGCAGGAAGACTGCCGGTTACATTTTATAAAAGTGACAGCGACCTGCCTGGCTTTAGTGATTATGATATGACAGGCAGAACCTACCGTTATTTTAAAGGTGACGCATTGTATCCATTTGGTTATGGGTTAAGTTATACAACATTTAATTACAGCAATTTGAAGTTACCCTTGACCGTTACAAAAGGTAAAAACACAACAGTGGGTGTGCAGGTGACCAACACTGGTAAAATGAATGGAGAAGAAGTAGTACAATTATATGTATCCAGTCAAAATAAAAATATCCAGTCGCCTATTAGAGCATTGAAAGGGTTTCAACGCATTGCATTAAAAGCAGGGGAAACTAAAACGGTACAATTTAATTTGTCCGGCAGCGACCTGTCATTGGTAAACAAAGAAGGAAAATTATACCAGCCTGGAGGAAAGATCATGATTAGTGTTGGTGGTGGTCAACCATGTGTAAAAAATAAAACCACCAGCAATGTTTTGAGCAAAACTATCTTAGTTAAAAAATGATGAGTACTTATTACAATCAAAAAAACATCCGCAATGAAAATACTCCTGCCATTATTTCTTTTCACAATAGGACCCTTCGCTGTAAAAGCTCAATATCCTGCTGTAACGATCCCAGGTTCTGAAGTACGAAAAATAACTTCATCGGTTATAAAAGGACAGGAATATGAACTGCAGATATTATTACCGGGAGGATATAAAGCAAGTGACAAAAAGTACCCGGTTATTTTTTTGATGGATGCACAATGGGATTTCCCCTTGGTAAAATCGATCTATGGCCAGCAATACTATGACGGCTTTATCCCGGAGCTGATCATTGTAGGCATTACCTGGGGCGGCATGCATCCCAATCCAGACAGTTTGCGTGCAAGGGATTATACGCCCACCAAAGAAACACGCCTGGTTCAAAGTGGCGGGGCCGACAAATTTCTTGATTTTATGAAACAGGAATTGTTTCCGTTTCTGGACGCTAATTATAAGGTGGATAATGGCCAACGGATACTAATGGGTTGCTCATTGGGAGGGTTGTTTACCCTGTACACTATGTTTACCCATACGGAAATGTTTACCGGATATGTGGCAGCCAGTCCTGCCGTGGCATGGAACAATGAAGTGCTGTATAAATATGAAAAGGATTTCAGCAGCAGAAAATTACTGAATCCTGTTCGTTTGTACCTTACCGTTGGTGATGTGGAAAGAGGTAATGATGTGTTCACAAAGCTGAGTGGCTATTTACAGGGGAAACAATACCCCAATGTTTCCATTCGATCAAAGGTATTAGAAAACACAGGCCATTCGGGCACCAAGAGTGAAACCTACAACAGGGGCTTACAGTTCATTTTTGAAAAACCAGATCTGCCGCTGCCGGGCAATCTCCAGCAGCTTTATACCGGGCGTTATATGGATACAAACGGGCACACACTCGAAATAAATTCTGAGAAAAGCCAGCTAGCAGTACGCTCTTCCCCATCGGTCAAGGAGGCTTTGAAGTATGCAGGTAACAGCCTGTTTTATTCTACTGCTTCATTTCTGAATATTGTCTTTTCACCAGACGGAAAAACATTTCAGCTAAATCAATTTGGTGGAAGTTCCACCTTTACAAAGAAATAACTGGCGGATATTTTGACACTTTAACAAAAAGCTACTGATGAGTCTCCTTAAAAAAAAATGGGGTGTTGCCATTGCTGGATTAGGTAACTATGCAACAGGCCAGCTAATACCTGCATTGCAACAAACAGCGCATTGCTATTTAGCCGGAATTGTGTCAGGTAATTCATCAAAAATGGGTGAATGGAAAAAAAGGTATCAACTGCCGGATAAAAATATCTATACGTATGACAATTTTGATTCAATAAAAGACAATCCGGATATTGATATTGTGTACGTCACTTTACCAACGCACCTGCATGCTGAATATTCTATCCGTGCAGTACAGGCCGGCAAACATGTTATCTGTGAAAAACCGATGGCTTTCAATATAGCCGAATGTGATGAAATGATGGCAGCCGCAGAAAAAGCCAATAGATGTATTGCAATAGGTTACCGCCTGCAGTTTGATCCCTATCACCTGGAAATGATCCGGCTTGCAAAGGAAAAAGTATATGGTGAGATCAAAAGTATTGATACCGCTTTTTCCTTTATGCCCCAGGCTGGCGAATGGCGGCTGAATAAAACCGTTGCCGGAGGAGGACCTTTAATGGATGTAGGCATCTATTGCATACAGGCAGTTTGTTATATTACAGGAATAACCCCGCTGTCAGTTACTGCACACGCTGTTCCCGTAAGTGACAGTAAAAAGTTCATCGGCATTGAAGAAACCATTCACTTCCAATTGGAAATGCCGGGAGGAGTAATTGCCCATTGCCGTAGCAGTTTTTCAGAAGAGACTGGCTACTTAAAAGTAAACTGCAGCAATGGCTGGTTTGAACTGGATCCTGCATATAATTTCAGCGGTTTAAAAATGAATACCTCTGATGGAAAAAACTTTGACATGCATATTATTTCTCAACAGGCAACACAAATGGACAACATGGCATTGGCTTTTCAAAACAACCAGCCGTCCATCGCCTCTGCAGAAATGGGAAAAAGGGATATGATCATCATGGCCGCTGTTTATGAAGCGATGAAGACTGGCAAAAGGGTTGACATCAAAATACCTTGACATTAACAGATGAAAAATATTGCTCACACCTCACCTTAGATCTTGCCTGTTACAAGACAGATCTCATTCACTGCAATTCCGCAATCCTTGCAAATTCATCCCCCAGTTTATTACTGAGGCTTTCGAAGATGCCAAAGTACTTCATGTACGTATGATGATGATTTTCACCAGGGGAAAAACTATCAGCAATTTCAATTTGGGCAGCGGCCTCGTCCAGTGATTTGAATATACCCATCTCGGTAGCCGCTAAAAGAAAAGCACCAAAACTTACACTGTTGGAATTTTTGGTTATGTGAACGGGTTTATTGAACATGTCGGCAATCATCTGTGTACAAAACGGAATGGTGGCAAAACTTCCATTTACAGAAAGTGCGCTGATATTTCGATGCTCCGCCAGCATTTTTCCGATACTATAAATTTCATACAGAATGCCTTCAATAACAGCCCTGATAAAATGCTGCCGTTCGTGTTTAATATTGATTCCAAAGAACATGCCTCTTGCATCAGGATTCCAGATGGGTGCACGCTCACCCAGCAGGTATGGCAAAAAGAGTAATCCGCCAGAACCAATAGGCATCTTTGTTGCTTCCTGCAGCAGGCTGTTCATACAACTTTCCAAATCATAAGCTGTGGCAAAATCCCCGAATTGTTTTGCAAACCACTCAAACGTACCTCCGCCGCTATTGCTCGGGCCTCCGCTTACAAAACAATCTTCTGTGATCAGATAATTAAAGATCCTCTTCTTTTCATCATGCAGGATTTTATTTCCCACCACCCTTACTGCACTGCTGTCTTCAATAGTGATGGTGGCCTTGTCGCTGTTCCAGATACCGGCACCCAACGTAGCCAGGCATCCATCGCTGGAACCGATAAGAATTTTTGTATCCGCACTTAATCCCAATGAATTCTGGTAGGCTTTTTTTAATGTGCCGGCCGTAGCAAACACGGGTACCAGTTGCGGCAGTTTGTCGGTGCTGATACCCGCAAAGTTGAGTGCCTCCTGCTCCCAGGCAACCTTGTGAATATTCAGCATGCCGCTTGCACACGCCAGGCTGTAATCTATCATATACTCGCCCGTTAGTTGATGCACCACATAAGATTTGATAGAAAGAAATTTCCCGGCTTGCTGAAATTTTGTTTGATCGTTATTTTTCATCCAGGCGATCTTCAGCATTGGCGACATGGGATGCAGCGGTGTGCCGGTACAATTATACATGGCGTCGGCAATGGATGATTCTTTTATCTCTATCGCTTCTTTTTTTGCCCGGTTATCTGCCCATGTATAAGCATTTCCCAATGGAATACCATGTTTATCAACGGCCAGTGTACTATGCATGGCAGAACTGAAACATACAGATGCCACCTTATATTTTTTGGGATGAATGATTTCGTTGAGCAGGTTTTTCAGCACGTACAACATGGTGATGAATATCTGTTCCGGATCCTGCTCGCTGTAATCCGGCTGGGTATGAAAAGGGGGATAATAACCTTTCATACTGCCGATGGCAATACCATTCAGGTCAAAAGCAAATATCCTGACTGCATTAGTGCCAAGTTCTATGGTAATGATACATTTCATAAAAACAATTTATTCTGTATAAGAATTATTTTTTCTAAACTCACCTGGTGTGAAGCCGGTTAATTTTTTAAACGTGGTTGAAAAATGCTGTGATGAATAAAACCCGGTATCCAGCGCAATATCTGTGATACTGATATGCGGCTTTTTTAATAACCTGATCGCTTCGGATATCCGGATATTAATAAGGTAATTTAAAGGCGTGAAACCGGTATAGCTTTTTACTTTCTCATTAAACAGGGTGTTGCCCAAACCTGCCAGTGCAGCCATTTCATCCACCGTCCATTGATGAGCAATATCTTTCCGCAGGGCTTCATCCAGTTTCATAAAGGTTTTATGAAAATCACGGCCAGGATTATTTTGCCGGGTAAGCTGCCTGGTTAACAGTATAAACAGTTCGTCGATATAGTTATTTACACGGGCATAATATCCTACTTCCTGGTTGAACAATTCCTGCTGAATGTTTTTCAGTATTTTACCGGCTTCATTCAGTTTTGTAATCACGAGCGGGTTGCTGAGCAACAGAATTTTGCTGATGGCTGTCATTTCATTGCCCGATAAACTGCTCCACTTATCCAGCAGGATCTCGTCGCTGCCCTGCAGGCGTGCATGAATATGTAAAAAGGAAAACGAGCCAATTTCCAGCACCGCACTGCTGCTTCCGAATTCCTGTCCCGGAAGTATCAACGCCACGTCGCCGGGATACAGCGTGTACTCACTGTTATGAATATGCCAATGAAATTTTCCATCCAGTATATAAAGGAATTTTACGCCGGACATAACGGCTTTTGGCAAAGCATTCAGCTGAACGGATGAGTTTTTCACGACGCCCAGTTCGATGATATGCGGAAACAAACTCAATTCATCTGCACTGCCTTGCACTAACACAAACTGGTTCATACAGCAATTTCTTGTTTCAGCATTATTAGAAAATACAAGTTATCCCAAAATTAAAAACTAAAGAAAAGAAATTTAGTACTCCTTCTTGTATAAAATCCACCATAGTATATTATTGGAAGTCTGCATCTGTTTAATATGATACGTTTGCCCCGGAATTGATTTTTTTTACCAAACACTTAGCTATATGAAGAAACTTACACGCCCCCAGCGGGTTTTCCATGTCTTTACCATTTTCTCTCTTTTTATGCTCATTTCGTTTGTATCGGTGGCCCAAACGATAACCGGAACAGTGTCTGACGACACCAACAATGCACTTTCGGGTGTAACGGTATTGGTGAAAGGTACCAGCAGGAGCGCTGTAACCGGCAATGACGGAAAATTCAGTATTACAGCCAAAAGCGGGGAAAGCCTGATTTTTACATATGTAGGATTTGCCATGCAGGAAGTTACCATAGGCAATAATCTCAATATTGCAGTAAGCATGACCAAAAGCAAACCTGGAGAAATGGATGTGGTTGTAGTGACCGCTTTAGGCATCAAACGACAGGAAAGAAAATTAGGGTATGCTGCCACGTCAGTAAAAACAGAAGACCTGGTAATCAACCGGACCACGAACGTGGGAGAATCACTAGAAGGCAGAGTGGCTGGTCTTAACATCACAGCACCCGCTGCCGGTGCAGGTGCCAGCACCCAGATACGGCTTCGTGGACAGGTTGGGTTTGCCGGTTCAACCAACTCACCGCTGCTTGTAGTAAACGGCATTCCGCTGGACCAGGGCGCCAGGAATGCAGAAGGCGGTGGAAACACCCGTGACCAGGGTGATAACCTGCAGTCGATAAACCCGGATGACATTGAAAGTATGACCGTATTGAAAGGATCTACTGCTTCTGCACTATATGGCTCAAGAGCCGCTGCCGGTGCCATAATTATTACCACCAAATCTGGAACAAAAAATTCAGGTATAGGTGTTGAGTTCATGTCCAGCCACACTACCCAAACTGCACTGAATTTTATGGACCAGTTTCAAACAGTATATGGCCAGGGTACGGGAGGTTTGAGGCCATCTTCTGCTGCCAGTGCTGCCGGCAGTGGTCAATTTGGCTGGGGCGAAAAATTAGATGGAGTGCCTACGCCTATTTTTGATGGTACGCTGCAACCTTATTCAGCTTATGAAAACAGGCTGTTTGATTATTTACAAACAGGTTCCAATTTTACCAATACCGTTGCTTTATCCGGCGGTGGTGAAAAAGGAAGCTTCAGGGTATCCTTTTCAAATGCGGATGCAAAAGGCATTGAGCCAAGGGATGAATACAAAAAGAAGATATTTAACCTGGGGCTTAATCAAAACATCACAAAAAAACTCAAGTTAAATGTAAATATCAACTGGTCAAACGAGATACAAAGCAACCCGCCACAGGTAGGTGTACAGGGTGGAGGTTCTGTTAACTTTTACACAAGGCTGGCTATTTCCACACCTTCATCGGCTTTTAAAAACAGTGCATTCAACCCCACTACCGGAACGGAAGCCCAAACCTCGGGATTCCAGGGTACACTGCTGAATCCCAACTATGCCAACCAGGCCGGTCAGAGCTGGGTGAATAACAGGGACCGTATACTGGGAATGGCCAGCTTACGGTATGATATTACTGACTGGCTGTATATCATGGGCAGGTACAATTACAATTATTCAGTGAATACCAACGAATCTAAAATCCCTTTTGGTATTGGAACCAGCGTTGCAACAAATGCTGATGGTACTTACAAAGGCACGTATAATATATCACAGGGAAAAGGAACAGAGGTAAATGCCGACTTTTTACTGGGCGGTAATAAAGAATTTGGTAAGTTTTCTGTTGAAGCCAGTTTTGGTGGAAATACCTACAGAACAGAAGGCAACGGCACCAGCCAGACATCTAATAACTTTATAGTTAAAAACCTTTATTCTATTGATAACGGGAACGTTAAAGCGCAAACTTTCAGCTATGGTAAAAGAAGAGTAAATTCTCTTTATGGCTTAATGGAGTTTGGATATAACCGCCTGTTGTATATCAATCTCACAGGCAGGGAAGACTGGTTCTCTGTTTACAATCCTAAAAATAATAAAGTATTCTATCCTTCGGCATCTGCCAGTTTTGTTTTCTCTGAATTGATGACCAAACAAACCTGGCTCAATTTCGGTAAGTTAAGGCTTGCCTGGGCAAGCACCGGCAGTGCCAATGGTGTGGATACTTATGAAGGTGTTCTTAATTATACCATTGCGCCCAATAATTTTAATAACCAGGCTACAGCAACCATTGGTGGCGTAAATGCACCCAATGCATTGCTAACTCCATTTAAAGCAGATGAGAAAGAAATAGGCCTGGAACTAAGAATGTTTAAAAACAGGGTTCGTTTTGACATCTCTGCATTTAAAAAGGTTACCACCGACCAGGTATTACCTGTAACAGTGTCCAACGCTTCCGGCTATACCGGCACCAAGGACAACCTGGCATCCTTAAGAAACAGTGGTATAGAAACGCTGATTGAAATTACACCGGTACAAAAACGTAATTTCACCTGGACCACTTCCTGGAACAATGCATTCCTCTCTACCAAAGTGCTGGAAATTTCTCCCGGTGTAAATGACTTCCTCCTGTTAAACTTTAACGCAACCGGTAATGAGTTTCTCGGACAGATACGCTACACAAAAGGTTTAGCGATGAATCAGTTGTATACAAGAACTTATTTAAGGGATGATGCCGGCAATATTCTTTTAACAGATGCTGGCCGTTTAATAGCTACTCCTGATTACAAGCCCGTGGGCAGTTCCATCCCTAAGTTCACCGGTGGTTGGATCAACAGTTTTTCACACAAAAATCTGACCGTTTCAATATTTATAGACTACAAATTTGGCGGTACAGTAATGTCAGGCACCGCTTTGAATATGTTAAGACAGGGTTTGTCTATAGCATCATTGGCAGGAAGAAGAGATGGAGAGAACGGATTGGTATTCCCTGGTGTTATCCAGTCAACAGGACGGCCAAACGATGTTGCCGTTACCAACCTGCAGGCATTTTATGCTGACTACAGGAACCTGCAGATCGGCGACCCCTTCGTTTTTAAATCAGATTTTGTAAAACTGAGAAATATATCCGTAGTGTATAATCTTACCAGTATTGTAAACAAGGTGTCTTATCTCAAATTCTTCAAAGGACTCACCTTATCTGCCTCTGTTCGTAACGTGGCAATATTGCACAAAGACCTGCCGGGTCTGGATCCCGAAGCTGTTCAGTCTTCCGGCGATATACGGTCTGGATATGAAAATGCAGCGCTGCCAACAACACGCAGTTATAACTTAAGTTTAAACGTAAAATTCTAATTTTTATGAGAAAAATAATATATAGTATATCCCTTGCCGGTAGTATGTTCCTGTTTACCGGATGCGACAAGGATTTTGTAGAAATCAACACCAACCCTTACGCAGTAACTTCCATTGATCCCGGGTTGCTGCTGGCAGGAGCACAACGTTCATTCAATGGAACCGGCTGGGAAACAGAAAACACCATTGTGCAGCAGTTTGTAAACCCATTCAATGCAGGTGCCACCGAAGGGCCTAACTTCAATGCTGATATTGACAACTTTAACAATGCAAGATGGGAAGGCAGTTATGTTGGAACAGCACCGCTGAATAACCCTACTACCGGTGGTCTCAAAAGCCTGGTACAGGCCCTGGCCAATTTAAATGGCAACAGCAATGCAGTTAACTTAAGAAGTATGATACGGATATGGAAAGCGTATGCCTTCATGGGCCTGGTAGACACTTATGGAGATGTGCCTTACTTTGATGCAGGCAAGGCATATACCGATGGGATCTTTTATCCAAAATATGATGATGATGCTGCTATCTATGCCGACATTGAAAAAGAAATCAGGGAAGCCACTGCCGCACTGGATCCTGCAGCCGATTATGTCTCAGCAGATCTTTTCTTTGGACAGCGTGCTGCTATTCCCATAACCACCGTTGGTCCGCAGGTAGCCCAATGGAAAAAGTTAGGCAATTCCTTATTATTAAGATTGGGTATGCGTTATTCCAAAGTAAATCCCACAAAAGCACAGGCACTGGTTACAGAAGCATTCAACGGCGGCGTAATGACCTCTAATGATGACAATGTATTTGTAAAATATGATGGTACCATTGCTACCAATGTGGCCAATGTAAATTTAGTTAATAACAACCCCAGGTTTTATTATGTAGCGGAGCCTTTTGTAAACCAGCTCAAATCAACCAATGATCCCCGAACTGGTTTTATCATGGCAAAATTTGCAGATCCCAATAGCCCATTAGGTGATGCCAATCCTGATCTCACTCCTGCCAACCAGTTTGGTGTACCAGTAGGTGTACTCAGTGATGCATTGGCCAGTGCACCGTATCGTGGCACAAGAGGTGGTGGATATGATTATTCGCAGCTAAATGTAAGAACCGTTGCATCACTAAGAGCACCTACTTTTTGGGTAACCTATTCGCAAACATCTTTATTGTTGGCTGAGGCCGCCAAAAGAGGCTGGATACCAGGTGGCGATGGTGCAGCCCAGTCTTATTACGAAGCCGGTATCATTGCAGATATTGACAGCTACACATTATATCCAAATGGTTCCGCTGTATCCGGCGCTGATAAAACTGCTTACCTGAGTGATCCTGCCGTAGCTTACAATGCCACAGATGCATTGGAGCTGATCGCCACCCAATATTGGATATCCAACATCACCATGGGCACAGAAGCCTGGGCCAATTTCAGAAGAACAGGCTTCCCTGTTTTAAGTCCAAATCTTTTCAACAATAACCTGGCCGGAGGTTTTATAAGGAGACTATCTTATCCTGATTATGAATCATCTAATAACAACGCCAATTACAACGCAGCAGTGCAGGCCATTGGTGGTTCAGACAATTTAACTACCCGGGTATTTTGGGATACACCATAATTACTGTATTGATACTGTTTGAAACAAAAAAACAATGGAGCAAAGATGTTCAATGTAATAAGAGCAGGAAAGACCTGGTTCATCGATTAGTCTAATAACAATAACACATAAGCAGCAGTTTTTTTTCATAAGCATAAGACCTTTTGTATCTACATCAGGTCTTTTTTTAACAACAAAAACAAGCTATCTCTGTATAACGAAACAAAGAAAATGTATGAAACAGGAACTGCAGATCATCGGTTTTGATAATTCAGGCAAGGGAACAGAGCCATTTTATTCATTTAACCCGGCTACACAAACCAACAATAGTTATAGCTTTTTGAACGCTACCCATGAAGAAATAAACCAGGCTGTCGCAAAAGCAGCTACAGCCTTCCAGGTGTATAGAAAAAAAAGCGGTATGGAAAAAGCTGCTTTTTTAACTGCCATTGCCGAAGCTATTTTAAACACAGGCGATGAACTGGTGACCGTATGTTGTAATGAAACAGGATTGCCACCTGCCAGAATTGAAGGTGAGCGTATGCGTACAGCGAACCAGTTAAAAATGTTTGCAGCATTGCTCACAGAAGGTTCCTGGGTGGATGCAAGAATTGATACGGCAATACCGGACAGGACACCTGTTCCAAAACCAGACCTGCGGTTTATGCAGATACCGCTGGGACCTGTGGTGGTATTTGGAGCCAGTAATTTTCCACTGGCTTTCTCTGTTGCCGGTGGTGATACTGCTTCGGCATTGGCGGCTGGTTGCCCGGTTGTTGTAAAAGCCCATCCTGCACATCCTGCCACTTCAGCCATCATAGGTAAAATAATTCAAACAGCTGCTCTGCATTCCAATATGCCCGATGGTGCTTTTTCATTGCTGTTTGACAACGGTATTGAAACAGGTGTACAACTGGTTAAACATCCTTTAATTAAAGCTGTCGCCTTCACCGGTTCCTACAAAGCGGGCAAAGCATTGTATGATGCAGCAGTCAACCGGCCAGAACCTATCCCGGTATATGCCGAAATGGGAAGTACCAATCCTGTGTTTGTTTTGCCCCAGGCGATGAAGACTCGTGGAACAGAAATAGCAGCGGGATATGCAGCGGCTGTCACATTGGGCATTGGTCAATTTTGTACCAACCCCGGCATCTTACTGTATCAAAATAGTGATGATGATTTCAAACTGTCGCTTCAACTGGCTTTTGAAAAAACAAGTGGAGGCGTAATGCTTACACCAAACATATTAAGTACCTATAACAGCAGCCTGCAAAAGCACCTGGCCATTCCTGGAGTTGAACATTTTGCCAGTTCTTCTTTAAAAACAGCAGATGCAGCTAACAATGCAGTTCCTGTGTTACTCTGTGCCGAAAGCAGTGTGTTCAACAATCACGCTGTGTTAAGTGAAGAGATCTTTGGCCCGGCCAGTATGGTAATTCCGGTAACTGCAAAAAAAGATATGCTTGAAATAGCAGCAAGTTTAAGCGGGCATTTAACAGCCACAGTGCATGGAACAGAAGAAGAACTGATGGAGTATAAAGAACTGCTGGATATACTGGAGCAAAAAGCCGGGCGTGTAATAATCAATGGATTTCCTACCGGTGTGGAAGTGTGCAGCGCCATGATGCATGGCGGACCATTCCCCTCTACAACGGATAGTAAAACCACTTCCGTAGGCACCGCAGCCATCTACCGGTTTACAAGACCGGTCTGTTATCAGAACATGCCACAACAGTTGCTGCCGCCAGAATTGAAAAATGAAAACAGTTTGCATGTATCCAGGTTAATTAATGGAGAAAGAACTAATAACGGTCTTGTGTAGCTTATTTTAAATTGTAAGCATTATACTTAAAAAATATTCTGAGATGAGTCAAAAACTAAGAAGCCATGACTGGTTTGGCAAGGACGATAAAATGGGGTTTGTACACCGTTCCTGGCTGCGCAACCAGGGCTATCCCGATGATTATTTTCGTGGCCGGCCTGTGATTGGTATCTGCAATACCTGGAGTGAACTCACGCCCTGCAACGGGCATCTTCGTGATTTTGCAGAGATCGTAAAACGAGGGGTGATAGAAGCCGGCGGGTTTCCTTTGGAATTTCCGGTAACCTCATTGGGTGAAACGATCATGAAGCCCACCACCATGTTGTTCAGGAACCTCGCCAGTATGGATACAGAAGAATGCATCCGTGCCAATCCACTGGATGGCGTGGTACTGTTAACAGGTTGTGATAAGACCACACCCAGCACCGTTATGGGTGCCTGCAGTGTTGACCTGCCCACCATTGTGGTTCCCGGCGGACCAATGCTGAATGGAAGATTTAAAGGAGAGTGTTTAGGCTCCGGTTCCTTCAACTGGATGGTAAAAGAAAAAACACTCAACGAAAATTACACCGCAGAAGATATTCTGGAAGCTGAAATAGGTACGGCCCGCAGCCAGGGACATTGTATGAGCATGGGCACCGCCTCTTCCATGGCCTGTATGGTGGAATCATTGGGATTAACATTACCCGGCGCAGCTACCATACCGGCGGTAGATGCAAGAAAAAAAGTACTGGCACAATTGAGTGGCAGAAGGATCGTAGAAATGGTAAGAGAAAATCTGAAGCTATCAAAGATCCTCACCCGGAAAGCCTTTGAAAACTCGATTGTGATCAATGCGGCTGTTGGCGGTTCTACTAACTTCCTGATACACTTACAGGCCATCGCCGGAAGAATCGGCGTGGAACTGAACCTCGAGGATTTTGATACCATCGGAAGTAAAATCCCGCTGCTGGTAAACCTTAAACCAGCCGGCAAATTCCTGATGGAAGACTTTTATTACGCCGGCGGATTACCAGTGGTAATAAATGAGATGAAAAATTACCTGCACAATGAGATGATCACCGTAAATGGAAAAACGATCGGGGAAAATAACAGTAACCCTGTATGTTATAACCGGGAGGTGATCACTACGGTTGACAATCCACTGCAGCGGGATGCCGGCATTGCAGTGCTGAAAGGAAACCTGTGTGTGGATGGTGCGATCATTAAACCATCAGCAGCATCAAAAGAATTGATGAAACACCGTGGCCGGGCCGTAGTATTTGAAACAATGGAAGATTATCATGCAAGAATTGATGATCCCGATCTGGACATTGATGAGACCTGTGTCATCGTTTTAAAAACAGTTGGCCCGGTAGGTTATCCCGGAATGCCGGAAGTGGGTAATGTGGACCTTCCTGAAAAATTATTGCGTAAGGGTGTAAAAGATATGATCCGTATTTCCGACGGAAGAATGAGTGGCACAGCGGCAGGAACAGTGGTGCTGCATGTATCACCGGAATCGGCCATTGGCGGTACGTTGGGTTTGGTAAAAAATGGTGACATGATTGAACTGGACGTGGAAAAAAGAAAACTGCACCTGGACATCAGTGACGAGGAATTGCAACAAAGAAGAGCTGCCTGGGTGCCTCCTCCACCCATGGCCACCAGGGGCTATGTAAAATTATACATTGATCATGTACAGCAGGCACATCTTGGTGCAGACCTTGATATTTTACAAGGTGGCTCCGGAGATATCGTAAGCAGGGATTTGCATTAAGTTACCAGGTATAAAAATTATCTTGGTCAGTAAATTTTTAGTATGATTTACAAAAAACTATTTGTGGCCCTTCTTATTGGTACCGCAATTACATGTTGTAATAATAACAGCACTGTTAAAAAAACTGTATATAAAAATACAGGCAGTGTTCAAAAGACAGATCCTTTGCTGGATGCAATTCTTTCGCCTTCTGCAAAAGCAGAGATCATTGAAGAAGGTTTTGAATGGAGCGAAGGGCCGGTATGGATAGAAAAGCACAGGATGCTCTTGTTTTCTGATGTGCCCACCAATACTGTTTATAAATGGACAGAAGAGAAAGGAAAAGAGATCTATTTAACTCCATCCGGTTACACGGAAAATATAAAACGTGCTGGCGAAATGGGGTCTAATGGATTAACAACAGACAACAATGGCCACCTTGTTTTATGCCAGCATGGCAACAGGCAAATGGGCAGGATGGATGCACCGATTGATAAACCAGCAGCAACATTTGCCAGCATTGCCAATGCATACAATGGTAAAAAATTCAACAGTCCTAATGACGCTGTGTATAACAGTACCGGTGAACTTTTTTTTACTGATCCGCCGTATGGTTTGGAAACACAGGGTGACGATGATCCCAAAAAAGAACTTCCCTTTAATGGCGTTTATAAAGTAAAAAAAGATGGAAAAGTTGTTTTGCTGTTAGACTCAATAACACGCCCTAATGGCTTAGCCTTTTTGCCTGGAGAGAAAAAACTGATCATTGCCAATTCTGATCCTGCAAAACCATACTGGTACCTGTATGATGTGGGAGAAAATGATGCTTTGCAAAATGGAAAGATATTCAATGATGCTTCTGTTGCAATGGGCAAAGGTGCAGGTGGTTTACCCGATGGACTAAAGACCGATACAAAGGGCAATGTATATGCCACAGGGCCTGGTGGTGTGTGGATCTTTAACAGTGAAGGGAAGTTATTAGGCAAAATAAAACTGGACGGGCCCGCATCTAACTGTGCTTTATCCACCGATGAAAAAACATTATATGTAACAAATGACAGGAAGGTGCTTAGAATTAAACTGAGAGATTAATATTCAAAAGATAAAAGACCTTAGCAGATGAAATTGTACAATACAAGTAATGGAACAGTAATAGAAGCAAACAATCATTTTTACCCGGTGGCAATAGCATGGGATAAAATCATCAATGATGATGATGCTTTGCAAACAGCCAGTACACTTGTTGCTGATGCAACTGCCGGAGACAGCAAATTGATCAAAGAACTTCTCCCTGTTATTGGCAGTAACCAGGAATTATGGGCTTGTGGTGTTACTTATTTACGCAGCAAGATCGGCCGGCAGGAAGAGAGCAAAGATGCAGGTGGTGGTGATTTTTATGGGCGTGTGTACGAGGCGGAAAGACCGGAGTGCTTTTTTAAAAGTACGCCTCACCGTGTAGTGGGCAATAACGGTTTGGTTAGAATAAGAAAAGACAGCACCTGGGACGTACCGGAGCCTGAACTAACGTTAGTGGTTACTGCATCAGGCAAGATCATTGGCTATACCATTGGCAATGACATGAGCAGCCGTAGTATTGAGGGAGAGAATCCATTATACCTTCCGCAGGCAAAAACTTACGATGGCTGTGCTGCACTCGGCCCCTGTATTTTGCTGACAGAAAAACCAATCAGTTCAACTACCAATATCAGGCTCACCATTAACAGAAACAACAAAACAGCCTTTACGGATACTATTGCGCTCAGCCAAATGAAACGTACACCTGAGGAACTGACTTCTTTTGTGTACCGTGAATGTTCATTCCCCTGTGGTTGTATGATCATGACCGGAACCGGCATTGTGCCAGGCAATGACTTCACTTTACAAAGTGGCGATGAAATTCTGATAGAAATTGACGCTATTGGAAAATTAGTAAATACAGTGGCTTGAAAAATGTAAATGACTATTTAAAAATGCTAAAAAGATTGTTTCCACTGTACCTGTCCACCACACTGATGCTTTGTGCTGCAGGATGTATCCAGCCCAAACAGCTTCAATCGCAAAATAAAATAAACAGCACCTTAAAAGATGCCTATCAAAAGGCCTTTATCATGGGCATGGCCGTTAACGATGCCATCGTATCGGGAACGGATAAGGCAGCACAGGATATTGTTGTACAACATTTCAACAGCATCACACTGGAAAACTCCATGAAAGCAGCGTTGATCAATCCGCAGCCCGGCGTTTTTAACTTTGCACCTGCTGATGAGTTTGTTGCTTTTGGTGAAGCGCATAAAATGTTTATCGTTGGTCATACCCTGGTGTGGCATAACCAGGTGCCGGAATGGTTTTTTACAAATGCTGCAGGCAAACCCAATACTAAGGAAGAACAGATAGAACGTTTGCGGAGCCATATTAAAACAGTAGCCGGAAGATATGCAGGCCGGGTGCATGCCTGGGATGTGGTGAATGAAGTAATAGATAATGATGGCAGCTACCGCCCAACCTTATGGGTAAAAGCTTTTGGCAATGGTGATACACTGGTAAAATATGCTTTTAAATTTGCCAGCGAATTTGCGCCCAATACAGAATTATACTACAATGATTTTAATGCCTGGCGGCCCTCAAAAAGAGATGGCATTGTAAGGATGGTCAGGATGCTGCAAAAAGAGGGTATCCGCATTGATGGAATAGGTATGCAAGGTCATTGGGGACTCAATTATCCAAAAACATCTTACATTGAACAGGCGATCGATGCATATGCCGCCTGCGGAGTAAAAGTAATGATCACCGAACTGGATGTGGATGTATTGCCATTAACAAAGGAAGGCCAGATCATCGGGCAGGTTATGAGTGATAAACAATTTCAACTGGAAGAATTTAAAACATATCTCGATCCATATCCTGCAGGATTACCTGATTCTGTTCAACTATTATTGACGAACCGTTATGCAGAATTATTCAGGATCTTTTATAGAAAAAGAGATAAGATCAAAAGAGTAACGTTTTGGGGTGTGCATGATGGCATGAGCTGGAAAAATGATTACCCCATTCCGGGCAGGATAAATTACCCCTTGTTATGGAACAGGAAAAGGGAACCAAAACCGGCTTTGAATGCGGTGCTTCGTGTTCCGGATGAAATGAAATAGATTTACCGCTGCTAAAAAGCCATATGGAATTACTTGTCATATTTTTTGCTATCTGCTTACAGATATTTCTTACCTATAAAAAAGTAAGCCCGTTTTTATCCTTGCTGGTTGTTGCCATTCTCTCAGGTCTTTTTTTAGGAATGGAACCGATGCAGATCCTCAAATCCTTTGAGAAAGGAGCCGGTAGTACATTGGGCGGACTGGCGTTGATCATTTGTTTGGGTGCGATTCTAGGAAAAGTGCTGGAAACAGGTGGCGCCGCAGAAAAAATATCACTCACTTTGATCAATGGATTCGGCCAGAAAAATGTACAGTGGGCCGTATTGCTCACAGGCTTTTTAATTGGCCTGCCACTATATTACAATGCAGCTTTCGTGGTATTGGTTCCATTGGTTTTTTCTATAGCCAGCAAAGCTAAACTACCCTTATTATACGTTGCCATCCCGATGGCAGCATCCTTATCAACAACGCATTGTTTTTTGCCACCCCACCCCAGCCCGGTATTCCTGGTAAATTCCTTTAAAGCCGACATGGGAAAAACGTTGATGTATGGATTGGCCATCACCATTCCTGTGGTGATCATCGCCGGCCCGGTATTAGGACAGTTTTTAAAACGGATTGAAGTCAATATTAAATCATTTTTTGTTTCTTCAGAGGAGAAAACAGAGAAACAATTACCTGCAGCTTTACCAAGTTTTCTTATCGGGTTGATGCCTGTTATTTTGATCACACTTGCTGTAATCGCCGGCAGCTTTATGCCGGATAGTAGCCTAAAAAAATTCTTCCTGTTCATAGGTGATTCCACCATCGCACTGTTAGTATCCGTTTTTTTTGCCATCTGGTATTTTGGTATCAGGGCTGGAAAAAAAATGGAAGAGACCATGAAATGGCTGAGCGATGCTATTTCCGGCATTGCTGTTATTTTGCTGATCATTACAGCCGGTGGTATTTTCAAACAGGTTTTACAGGATAGTGGCACCGATAAATATATCGCCTCTTTTAGTGAAAAATGGCAAATGCCGCCGTTGATCTTTGCATGGGTGATCACGGCATTACTGAGAGTGGCGATTGGGTCTGCCACGGTTGCAGGCATTACTGCGGCCGGTGTTGTAACCCCATTGGTTGCTTCGGGTGCAGTATCGCCGGAACTAATGGTACTGGCAGTGGGCGCTGGGAGCGTTTTTGGATCGCATGTGAATGATTCAGGCTTCTGGATGTTCAAAGAATTTTTCAACCTCACATTGAAGCAGACTTTTATGTCGTGGACAGTGATGGAAACAACTATCGCTGTTATCGGGTTGCTTGGCGTACTGCTGCTGAATACGATCCTTTAACAACCCTCTATTGCATGATTTGCCACTATATTGTACTGTACTTCATAACATCATTTAGGGCGATCATAATGTTCCAGCTCTACTCCACTCTGCGATGAAACGTATCGATCGCTTTTCACCAGACTCTTTCGCCATCCACCTTTCAACTGACAAAATTTTGCAGAAAAATGCAACCGATTGCATTTTATTTGTAATTTACATGCAAGATCCTCGTCGTTCAAAAATTTATTTACCTGTGTAAACAAATTGCCCGGGGTATGGACAAAGAAAAGCTACAATACTGCGGATTACTGCTAAAAAAGAACATTCTCACACATTGACTTTTGTGAAATAATTTTTTTTGCAGTAATATGCAACCGATTGCATTTCTTTTTTGACCATTTTCTTTAAGATAACACGTAAGCTATATGAAAAAAAACTGCCTGCTTTTATATTATTGCCTGCTGGCAGTAACCACTTCGGTTGCTCAAAACAATACCGTGTGGCAGAATAAACAATGTGCCGTGGTACTTACCTACGATGATGCTGTACCGCAACAACTGGACAATGCTGTACCGGTATTAGATTCCCTCCATATAAAAGCCACATTTTATTTAACTGCGCTTTTTGCCAAAGACCGGCTGGAAGACTGGCGGAAGCTGGCGGTAAAAGGGCATGAACTGGGCAATCATACTTTATTCCACCCATGTACAGGAGGCAAAGGAAGAGAATGGGTAAAGCCTGATTACCAACTGCAAAACTACACCGTACAAAGGATGCTGGATGAAGTGAGGATGACCAATGTATTCCTAAAGGCACTGGATGGTAAATCAAAAAGAACTTTTGCCTTTACCTGCGGTGATATGAAAATCGGCGACTCCTCTTTTATCGGAGCTATGAAAGAAGATTTTGTAGCAGCAAGAGCGGTACGACATGAAATGCACACGATCGACAAAGTGGATGTGTACAATGCTGACTGCTTTGTAGTGAATAACCACACAGCGGCGCAAATGATGGAATGGGTGAAAAAAGCACAAGAGACTGGTTCACTTTTGATCATCCTCTTTCATGGTGTGGGTGGTGGAAACGGGTTAAATGTATCCGTGAGCGAACACAGTAAATTTCTGCATTACTTAAAAGAACAGGAAAAAAATATCTGGATCACCACGATGCTGGATGCAGCTGAATGGGTGAATCAATATAATGGCACAAAAAAATAATACGATATGACTGTTTCGTACAAGAGAAAAAACGCTTAATGAAAATAAAAAGACTTTTGTTCATTCTTGCCAATGCCAGTTTGTGCCTGTCTGCCTATTCACAGTATCCACGGGCCGCCAATCCTGTGATCTATGCGGATGTGCCCGACATGTCGATTGTACGGGTGGATACAACTTATTATATGAGCAGCACCACCATGCACATGAGCCCTGGTGTACCTGTGATGAAATCCACAGACCTGGTAAACTGGGAATTGGTAAGCTATGCCTGCGATACGCTGGCCAGTATGGATGAATTAAATCTTATCAATGGTAAAAACATTTATGGCCGCGGTTCCTGGGCCAGTTGCCTGCGATACCACAAAGGCATGTTCTATGTTTCTACCTTCTCTCAAACACCCAATAAAACCTTTATCTATTCTACAAAAGATATTGAGAAGGGGCCATGGACAAGAATTGACTTTGCCCCTGCTCATCATGATCATACCATTTTCTTTGATGATGATGGCAAAGTATATATGATCACTGGTGCAGGCAACCTTACAATTTTTGAACTAAAAGATGACCTTTCAGATGTAAAACCAGGAACTGAAAGAATACTGATCGGAAATGCCAGTGCCCCTGCCGGGGATAACATTATGCTTAAAGCTGAAGGGTCGCAGCTTTTCAAAGTAAAAGGAAAATACTATCTGTTCAATATTGTATGGCCACAAGGTGGAATGCGGACGGTACTCGTACATCGTGCCGATAACATTACTGGTCCATGGGAAGGCAGGATTGCCTTACAGGATAAGGGAGTGGCGCAAGGTGGCCTGATCGATATGCCGGATGGTAACTGGTACGCCTACCTGTTTCGGGATAACGGTGCTGTTGGCAGAATTCCCTATTTCGCTCCCGTAAAATGGGAAAACGGCTGGCCGGTGCTGGGTGAAAATGGCAGCGTACCTGACAGGCTTGATCTCCCGGCTAACAAAAGCCTGATTCCCGGCATTGTACATTCTGATGAATTTGACAGGAAAAAAGGCGAACCTGCATTACCGTTAGTGTGGCAATGGAATCACAATCCGGATAATACTTTATGGTCAGTTACTGGCCGAAAGGGATTTCTCCGCCTGAAAACAGGACGCATTGATACGTCATTTTTACTGGCCCGGAATTCCCTGACACAAAGAACCATAGGCCCCGTTTGCACAGGCACTATATCGCTTGATGTATCCAAAATGAAAGATGGTGATGTGGCCGGACTGGCATTGTTGCAAAAAAACTATGGTCTTGCAGGTGTAAAAATCAATGGCAAGCGTAGATCAATTGTTATGATCAATGCAAGTACCGGCAGTGCAGAGGAAACGGCAACCATACCGCTGGATCAAACCAGCATTTTTTTTAAAGCTGAATGCGACTTCACTTTTAAAAAAGATACAGCCTGCTTTTTCTATAGCCTCGATGGCTATAACTGGAAGGCTTTAGGCACACCCTTAAAAATGACCTATACACTACCTCATTTTATGGGTTATCGTTTTACGCTGTTTAATTATGCCACAAAAAATACCGGTGGCTTTGTTGATGTTGACTACTTCCGTATCACTGAAACAATTTCTGGTCAAAAATAAAACTGAGTACATTATTTATGAAAAGACTGCTTCTATTCGTGTTGCTTGCTGGCGCTGCCGAAAACGGGATTGCCCAGTCCACTGACAAAAGTATCAGCAGTCCCAATAAAAAAATCACTGTTCGCTGTAATGTTTCAAAAGCGCTGTACACTGTTTATTATAAAGGTGCTGCTATTATAAAAAACTCCAAACTGGGTTTAGTAAGAGCTGATGCAGACTTCTCAAAAAATTTAGCATTGATCAAAGTGTCATCACCGGTCCTGGTTAAGGATAATTACAGTATGCTGAATGCAAAAAAGAAAAACATTTCTTACAGTGCCACCGAAAGAATTTTTGAAACCCAAACGGCTGCCGGCAAAAAAATGAACATCATCTTCAGGGTGTCTGATGATGGCGTAGCTTTTCAGTACGAATTTCCGGAACGATCAAATGACATAAAAAAAATCACCGCAGAAGCCACCAGCTTTCATTTTAACGAAGGAACAAGAGCCTGGCTGCAACCTAAGACCGAGGCACAGACCGGTTTTGAACATACCAATCCTTCATATGAAGCCCACTACAAAATTGATATTGCAACAGGCACGCCTTCTCCCGGACCTAACGGTTGGGTTTACCCTGCCTTATTTAAATACAATGACACCTGGATGCTGATCACGGAAGCTGCCTTGGGGAGAACTTATTGTGGCACCGCCCTGCAACAGTATTCACCAGACAATGAGTACAGAATAAACTTCCCTCAAACACCCGAAGTATTTACAGATGGCAAAGCTACTTTGAATCCTGAATCTGTATTGCCCTGGAAAACTCCCTGGAGAATTATCGTAATTGGCAATATAAAGACCATTACTGAATCAACCCTGGGTACCGATCTTGCCTTCCCGGCAAAAAAAATGAATACATCATTCATACAACCCGGCAAAGCCTCCTGGAGCTGGGTGTTACAAAAGGATGATTCCACTATCTATCGTGTACAAACGAAATTTATTGACTATGCCGCAGCTATGAACTGGCAGTATTGTTTGATTGATGCCGTATGGGACAAAACAATAGGTTATGATTCAATACAGCTTTTAGTAAATTATGCAAAGCACAAAAATATTGGTATTCTATTATGGTATAATTCTGCCGGCAGCTGGAACACGGTAAAGATGACACCAAAGGATAAATTACTTACGCATGAAAGCAGGTCAAAAGAATTTTCAAGGCTGCAGCAGATGGGTGTTAAAGGGATCAAAGTTGATTTTTTTGCAGGTGACGGTCAGTCCATGATCAACTACTACCAGGACATACTGGAAGATGCCGCCACCTATCAACTGCTGGTGAACTTTCATGGGGCTACCTTGCCCAGAGGCTTACAGAGAACCTATCCTAATTTGATGACTGCAGAAGCGGTACAGGGTTACGAAATGATCACGTTCAATCAGCAGGATGCCAACCTGTTTCCGCAACATGCCATCATGATTGCCATGGTTAGAAATGCATTTGACCCAATGGATTTTACACCGATGTGTTTGTACAAAATACCCAACATCACCAAAACAACCACTTCTGCTTTTGAACTGGCTACTGCTGTTGTATTTCTTTCAGGTATCCAGCATTACGCCGAAACGCCGGAAGGAATGGTGCATGTACCGCTGTTTGTAAAAGATCTTTTAAGAACGCTACCTAACGTTTGGGATGACACTAAAATAATTGACGCCTTCCCGGGCAAACAATATGTGGTGGCAAGAAAGGCTGGCAGGAAGTGGTACGTGGCAGGATTGAATGGAGAGGATAGAGAAAAATCCCTGTCACTGGATCTGTCATTTCTAAAAGGCAAAAAAGGTACCTGGATAGGCACTGGCACCGGAATAAAGAATGAAGTGTCCTTTAGTCAACACAACCTTTTGGTACTAGGGAATGGCAAGCTGCCTGTCAATCTAAAAGGAAATGATGGATTTGTCGCAGTATTTGAATAACCCTTTAAAAGAAGGTTATTGAATAGTATTAACATGATGACGCAATTTTTAAAATAGGTAACGCAATACATCACACTAAATAAAACTACATGCTATCAGAATTCCGCATAAAAGCATCAAAGATTCTTGCTGTACTCACCTGCTGCACCTCATTCATACAAAACGCCGGCAGCCAGTCACTCCAGCTAAATGATTCGGGGTACCTGGAAAAAAAAGGCGTGAATGTTTTGGTATTCAGCAGCCAGTACAACGGCATGTTCTTCGATGAAAAAACCGCCGGTATAGAAATGATACACCACGGTGTAAGAACAGTAACGGGCGGAGCGGTAAGATTGCAGCATACACCGGAGCAATGGGATCTTATTCCAACATTGGTGAGCAGGAAAACAGATAAAGCAACCAACAGCATCGAAGTAACAACGAGGTACACAGATTTTGATTTTAACTCCAGGATAGTAGTAGCTGCAAAAGGTGATGGCGTTGAAATAAGTGTTTTTCTTGATGATCCATTGCCCGAAAAACTGGTAGGTCATGCAGGCTTCAACATGGAATTTCTGCCCTCAGCCTATTTTGAAAAAACGTATTTGGCAGATGGAAAACCCGGATCTTTCCCTCTATATCCATCCAGTAACACAATAATAGCACCGGCTGATAAAAAGATAAAACAGTTTGAAGGCTACAACACATTTGATGAAAGAGGCAGAAATGAATTTATCATTCCAGGAGCCATTGCAACCGGCAAATCCTTTTCACTGGCGCCCGGGGATCCGGAACAGTTTGTAAAAATACAATCCAGTGATGCCGACATCAATTTGTATGATGGCCGTAACCTTGGCCAAAATGGCTGGTTCATTGCACGCAGTGTATTGCCTGCTAATAAAACGGGCAAAGTGCTTACCTGGTATCTTGAGGCCAATGCCATACCCGGTTGGAAAAGAAAACCTGTAATTGGATTTTCACAGGTCGGTTACCATCCATCACAGCAAAAAACAGCCGTGATCGAATTGGATAAACATGATGTACCGTTAAAGACAGCTTCGCTTTTCCAGGTAAAGGCTGATGGAAAAATAGTTGAGAAAATAAAAACAGCCCTAAGCACCTGGGGGAGATATCTCAGGTATAATTATCTGAAATTTGATTTTAGTTCGGTAAAGGAGCCGGGGCTGTACTACATCCAATACGGTGAAGAAAAAACAAATACTTTTTCTATAAGCCCAACGGTATATGACGCCACCTGGCACCCTACACTGGATGTTTGGTTCCCGGTTCAGATGGATCATATGGAAGTGAATGAAGCCTACCGGGTATGGCATGGGGTTCCGTTCCTGGATGATGCATTGCAGGCACCCACCAATATCAATCATTTTGACGGATACAGTATGGGGGCCTCTACACAAACAAAATACAAACCTTTTGAAAGGATTCCAGGGCTGGTAATGGGTGGCTGGTTTGATGCAGGTGACTTTGATATCCAGACAGGATCGCACTGCAATGCCTTGCTCAGCCTGAATGATGCAGCGGAAAAATTCAAGATCACCCGTGATGAAACTTTTATTGACCAGGCAAACCATTTTGTTGATATCCACCGGCCCGATGGCAAAGCAGATATCCTTCAGCAGATTGAACATGGCACACTCAATCTGGTAGCGCAGGTAAAAAATATAGGCCACCCTGTTAGAGGCATTGTTGTACCCAACCTTCACCAGTATCATCATCTGGGTGATGCCATGACAGAAACTGATAATCTTCCTTACAACGCTGCTTTAAAGCCATTTGAATCAGATGGCAGATCCAGTGGTACAAAAGACGATCGGTGGGCATTTACAGAAAGAACGAGTTTTCTCGATTATTTCACTGCTGCAGCGCTTGCCGCATCCAGCCGGACATTACAAGGTTTTAATGATACGCTTGCTGACCAAAGTCTTTTTTATGCCAGGAAATTATGGGCTGAAAATGACAGTCTGAGTAAAAAAGACACTTCCAGTTTTTCGGTACGCTTCAGAAGAAACCTAAAAACCGTTGCAGCACTGCAGTTATACATTACAACAAAAGAGGAAAAATATGCCAAAGCATTTAATGAAGGTATTTTCTCCTCCCTGGACCGCTCGGTGAATTTTGGAATGACAGGCGCACTGCAGGCGGTTGACTATATGGATGCGCACTACAAAAAGAAACTGCAACCCTATGTGGTAAAGTATAAAGCTGTTTGTGATGACTACAGCAAACAAAATCCATATGGTGTACCAATAGCAACCGGTGGCTGGGGCGGCAGCGGCGGCGTTGTGAATTTTGCCATTACCAATTATTATGCAAACAAACATTTCCCGGAGGTTATCAATGAAGAATATGTGTACAAAGGCTTGCACTATATTTTCGGATGCCATCCTTATTCCAATCTGTCTTTTGTATCATCTGTTGGAGCAAAGTCGAAGAAAATAACATACGGAAACAACAGGGCCGATTTTAGTTTTATAGCCGGTGGAATTGTTCCCGGTATATTGTTGCTGAAACCGGATTTCCCTGAGAACAAAGAAGACTGGCCATTTTTCTGGGGCGAAAATGAAGTAACTGTAGGCGGCTGTGCAGATTATATTTTCCTGGCAGCAGCAGCGGAACAACTGGCAAAAAGCAAATCGAAATAAATATTGACTATGCAACCAAATAAAACAGGCTTTCTGCTGATGGTACTGGTGTCAGTATTAACCAATATAACAGTTGGTCAAAACCCTGTCATCCGAAACATGTTTTCTGCAGATCCCTCTGCAAGGGTGTTTGGCAACAAAGTGTACCTGTATCCATCCCATGATATTTTTGCTACTGATTCAAAGGGAAGAAAAGGTTGGTTCTGTATGGAAGACTACCATGTGTACTCTTCTGAAAACCTTACCGACTGGAAGGATGAAGGCATGATAGTGACACAAAATAAAGTACCCTGGGTGATGCCCGACAGTTACAGTATGTGGGCGCCGGATTGCATTGAGCGCAACGGCAAATATTATTTCTATTTTCCTACAGCACCAAAAGACACTATTGCCTACGGAAGAGGATTTCGTATAGGCGTGGCCGTGTCTGATCACCCGGCTGGTCCGTTTGTACCTCAACCATTACCCATACAAAACGTCCGGGGCATTGACCCCAATGTATTTATTGATAAAGACGGGCAGGCGTACCTGTATTGGTCGGCCGGTAATATTTATGGTGCCAAACTGAAAGAAAATATGCTGGAACTGGATAGTGAAGTGGATACCCTGGGTGTGCTTCCCGCCAAGGGGCTGAAAGAAGGCCCTTATATGTTTGAAAGAAACGGCATCTACTACCTCACTTATCCTCATGTAGAAAATAAAACTGAAAGGCTTGAATATGCAACCGGCAGCCATCCGTTGGGACCTTTTACATTTGCTGGTGTTATCATGGATGAATCCCCCACCGGTTGCTGGACAAATCACCATTCCATTCTTCCATTCAACAATCAATGGTATCTATTTTATCACCACAATGATTATTCTCCTGCATTTGATAAGGCCAGATCTGTAAGGATTGACAGCCTGTTTTTTAATGAAGACGGCAGCATCAAAAAAGCAGTACCCACATTAAGAGGTGCCGGTATAACTGCAGCTTCCAAACAAATACAAATTGACAGGTACAGCAACCTTAGTGACAATGGTACTTCCATAGATTTTATGGATACCCTCGACCGGTTTAAAGGCTGGAAAACCAGCTTTAGTGCAGCAGGTGCCTGGCTACAATACAACAGTGTGGACTTTGGAGAGAAGCCAATTAAGAAAATATCCATCAATGCCATGAGTGCATCCGGAGGTATATTGGAGGTACATACACAAAGCGTAAAAGGGCCATTGATCGCATCGATAAAGATCAATCCAGGCAATGGCTGGGCTATTACCACATCCAGGCTGTTACAATTTTTACCGGGCATTCAACATCTTTTCATTGTATTAAAAGATAATAAACCCATTAATGTCGACTGGATAAGTTTCGAATAAATAAAAACACAACAATCAAATTTTCAATCAATCAGGCTTACGTAAAAAAAAATAACAACAATGATCCAACATAAAAAATATATGCCGTGTGTGCTGGCATTACTGCTTGTAACCGCAAGCGTTAATAGCGTATCTGCACAGGAAAAATTACCTTGCCTGAAAAAAGTATTTAAAAAAGACTTTACGATCGGCACCGCTCTCAATACACAACAAATAGAAGAAAGAGATCCCAAAGCTGCAGCCTTGATAGCAGAACAATTTAATACGGCCACGCCGGAAAATATCATGAAAGCCGAGATCATTCATCCAAAATGGGATACCTACAATTTTGAACTGGCAGATAAAATGGTGGCCTACTGTAAGAAAAATAACATGGCAGTAAATGCCCACACCCTGATCTGGCATAGCCAGTTGCCAAGGTTTGCCTATGCTATCCAGAATGTGGATTCTTTCAAAACATTTTTCACCAATCATATCAGCACTATTGCTGCCCGTTATGATGGCAAAGTATATTCCTGGGATGTGGTAAATGAAGCGTTGAATGAGGATGGCACCATGCGGAATTCTGTTTTCCTGAAAAAACTGGGCGATAGCTTTGTAACCAGTGCGTTCAGGATTGCACAGGCTGCAGCACCTCATACAGAACTGTACTATAATGATTATAACAATGAACAACCTGCAAAACGTGCAGGCTGCATTGCACTGATAAAAAAAATACAGGAGGCCGGCGTTCGTATTGATGGTGTGGGCATACAGGGTCATTGGCATTTAGGAAAACTGCCCTTGAAAGACATTGAAGAGAGTATTGAGCAGTATGCGGCAATGGGCTTAAAAGTAATGATTACCGAACTGGATATTGAAGTTTTAAAACGGGATTTTGAAGGTGCTGACGTAAGCCAGCGGATGAAATCAGACCCATCAATGGATCCTTATACTAACGGGCTGCCCGACAGCATACAGCAAAAACTGGCTGCAGACTATGAAGCCCTGTTCACACTTTTTTTAAAACACCGGGATAAAATTGAACGGGTTACTTTTTGGGGAGTGGATGATGGTCAAAGCTGGCTGAACGGATGGCCTGTTCCAGGAAGAACCAATTATCCATTGTTATTTGACCGGGCGTTTAAAGCCAAACCCGCCTTTTATAAAGTAGTTGCCTTAAAAAAATAACCAATACCAAAACCACTTAACATGAAATCAGCAAGTGAAAAATTATCAGTACTGGAAAAGGTTGGTTACAGTCTTGGAGACCTGGCAGCCAATCTGGTGTTTCAAACCCTTATGACCTACCTGGCCTATTTTTATACCGACATCTATGGCCTTGATACCAACCATGCTTCGGCGGTAATGCTAACGGTGGGGCTTGTAGCAGCCTTTGGTTTCAATCCCATCATTGGTGCCATTGCCGACCGTACGGTTTCCAGGTGGGGCAAATTCAGGCCCTGGATATTATTTACTGCCATTCCGCTGGGCGTGATTGCGTTGCTGGCTTTCAGCACACCGGAGTTTTCGTACAAGGGTAAAGTCATTTATGCAGTTGTCACTTACACGTTGCTGTTATTACTATATGCTGCCAATAATCTCCCCTACTCTGCTTTAAGCGGTGTAATAACCGGCAGTATGACAGAACGCAACAGCATGTCGGCTTACCGCTTTGTAGCAGTGATGTTTGCCCAGTTCTTTGTACAGGTATTTATGTTGCCAATTATTGAATACGCCGGTGACGGCAACAAATCCATTGGTATTGAAAAAGTAATGACCTGGCTGGCCATCATTGGAACGGTAATGCTCATCATCACTTTTATTACCACCAGGGAACGCATTGTTCCTACGCCGGAACAAAAATCAAGTTTAAAAGAAGACCTCGGGGATCTTTTTAAGAACAGGCCATGGGTCATCATGCTGTTGCTGACCACACTTGTATTTATAACCCTGGCGATGAAAGGAGGTTCTTATGTGTACTATTTTAAAAACTATGTAGACAAAGAAAGTCTCACTGCATTCATACAGCCCATACTCAGTTACCTGTCTGGTATTGGTATTAATTTTTTTGGCGAAGATCCTGTCTCCGCCGGTTTTGGTTTGTTTAATGCCGGGGGCATCATATTTATGATCGTTGGCATTACGCTGTCAAAAGGACTGGCAGATAAATATGGCAAAAGAGATGTGTTTGGTGTTGCACTCCTTATTTCAACAGTTTTCATTTTGTTGTTCTACTTCTTTCCTGCCAAGTCAATTGGTTTGATCTTTACATCCCAGATACTACATGGGTTCTTCTACGGCATCACCATCCCTTTGCTTTGGGCGATGATTGCGGATGTAGCGGATTACAGCGAGTGGAAAAACAACCGTCGTGCCACTGCCATTATTTTCTCCGCCATGATGGTCGGTTTAAAAGGGGGACTGAGCATTGGCAGTGCGTTATTAACCTGGATACTGGGCCTTTTCAACTATGTACCTAACAGCGATTCCGTGCAGTCCGCCAGTGCGATCAACAGCACTAAACTATTGGTAAGTATATTCCCCTCCATTCCTTTTTTAATTGGTATCGCTTTACTGTTCTTTTACGAAATCAATAAAAAAATGGAAGTGCAGATTGAAGGAGATCTGAAACAAAGACGTACAACATCAATTCATCATTAAAACTTACTTGTATGCCGGAAGATACTATTGACCACCTGGACTTCGATTCATTGAATGAACAGGCCATATCAAAACCATTGGTTACCCATATCTACACTGCCGATCCATCAGCGCATGTATTCAATGGGAAAATTTATATCTATCCCTCGCATGATATCGATGCAGGCGATGCATTTGATGACCTGGGCAGCCATTTCGCCATGGAAGACTACCATGTAATTTGTATGGACACGCCGCAAAGCGAAGCCGTGGATTGCGGGCTGGCATTGCATGTGAACGAGGTACCGTGGGCCAGCAAACAAATGTGGGCACCGGATGCGGCAGAAAAGGACGGCACGTACTATTTATATTTTCCTGCTAAAGACAAGCAGGGCATTTTTAGAATTGGCGTTGCTACAAGCCGATCACCTGCCGGTCCTTTTGTACCACAACGGGAGGCCATTAAAGAAAGTTTTTCGATAGACCCTGCTGTTTTCAAAGATGATGACGGCAGTTACTATATGTACTTTGGCGGAATCTGGGGAGGCCAGTTACAACGGTGGAGAACAAACGCTTTCAATAGTGAACAACCCGAAAGCCCTTTTGCATTTTTACCAGAGGACAATGAACCGGCGCTATGTGCAAAAGCAGTCCGGCTCACCAACAACCTGCTGGAATTTGCCGAAGCACCGAAAGACCTCGTGATAACAGATGAAAGCGGCAAGCCGTTACTGCAAGGCGATAAAGACCGCCGCTTTTTTGAAGCCTCCTGGATGCACAAATACAAGGATAAATATTATTTTTCCTACTCTACAGGCGATACACATTACATCTGCTATGCGGTGGGGGATAACCCATACGGCCCCTTTACATATGGCGGGAGAATACTGGAACCTGTTGTAGGATGGACCTCACATCATTCTATTTGTGCGTTCAATGACGCCTGGTACTTATTTTATCACGACAGCATTTTAAGCAAAGGTGTAACCCATTTACGAAGTATCAAAGTGACCGAATTGATACATGACGAAAATGGCAAGATCAGGTTGATCCATCCCTACAAGCGATAATACCCAAAAACCTGCAACTTGAAAAAATTGAACACTTTAAACTGGCATGCATGAAACTTTTACTATTTCCATTTGCTGCAGTCTTTTTTATCACTTGTAAAAAATCCACTGAAGGCCGTCTTACATTAGTTCGTAAAGAAGCTGTAACTAATTCAGGTGTGCTGTTGAAAACTGAATACGAATACGATTCTCAGGGCCGGATCACTTCTATAAAGCAGGCTGAAAATAATGCAGCATTAACAACTGCTGTAACGATCAGTTATAGTGGAAATGAAGCTGTTTTGATCAGCCATCCAGCCTGGGACCCCTCTTATAATATCACAAAAGAAGTAAGCCTGACAATGGACGGCCATGGTAAGCTCTTGAAAAAAACTGGTTACAGCTATATGGTGGCAGTTTCAGGTGCGTCATCTAAAAGATTTATTTATGACACGCTGGTATGTGAATATGATGCCGCAGGATTTATACAATATTGCAAAAGTGGTCTCTATGATTCTACCTGGTCAGAACCTGGCTATACCTCAGCAGACAGAGCCATCAGCAGAGACACGTTTATAACTGCGAACGGTAACCTGGAGAAAAAAGACCGTTATGTTGCCTGGAACCGGGTTGTGATCAATGCGGGTGGCACTTTATTAAATGGCGGAACGTCTGAATACCACAGCGTTTTTAGTTATACCAGCCGGTTCCCAAACAACACCGATTTTACGAACGCTGCAGTGCTCAATGAAACGCTGGATTTTAGCGGCGGGATGAGTTATTATGGATGGGCGGGCTACTTTGAAACCTTGCTCGAGGCACAGTACCAGTATATGCCGGAAAAAGTGGTGAACCACAGCATCGAAAGAGACTTAAACGGCGCCGTTAGTTTTGACTACATCAGCACTTATACAAATGAAAGAACCTACAATGCGGATGGCCTGTTGTCGGTTGTTGACATAACTACTCCCGGCACCCCATACACGCAAATCAGGTATTTTTATGAAAGGTAAAAAGAAGCTAAAACATCTGCCGGTATAGTATGATAACCAAATAGTTAATGCAGGATAAAAAAGACCCGGCATCTGATATTTAATAATACACATGCTTTAATATTCTAAAAAATGAGTTTTTATTCGGAACAAAAGAAGTTCTTTTTTGCAGTAGACTGTGTACTGTTCAGCTATGACGACAACGGGCTGAATGTATTGCTTTCAAAAAGGCTGTATGAACCGTTTAAACAAAACTTGAGCCTTGTTGGAGGTTTTGTAAATGAAAATGAGAGCGCCGAAGAAGCTGCCAAACAAGTACTCCAATCTTTTACAGGTATCGATAATATTTATATGGAGCAACTATATGCCTTTACTGATATCGGGAGAGAAACAACACAAAGAACAATATCACTTGCTTATTTTGCATTGATCAATATACAGGAGTTTAAACAACAGGCAGATAAAGAAAATACTGCCCAATGGTTTGCGATTGAAAATCTTCCTGAACTGATCCCAGAACATACCAAAATACTGGAGTTTGCAAAAGAAAGAATCAAGTACAGGGCCGCAAAACAGCCATTGTTATTTGAACTACTCCCCGAAAAATTCACGATCCTGCAATTGCATACCTTATATGAAAAGGTTTTTGATATTCAATTCGACAGGAGGAACATAGACCGGAAACTGAAACAAACCAATATCCTCGTTAAATTACCAGAGAAAGATAAAGCTGGCTCCAGAAGAGGGGCCTTTTACTACAAACTCAGCGAAAAAGAAATCAAAAACTTTACCGAGTTTGGAAATATTGTTCCATTAAAGTACCACTTATCAATGTGATAATAGTAAAATGCTGCCATTTCATCTTATCAACCATCAAGGTGCCAGGATATTGGTAATTCAGCCGGCATTATAGAAATTGAAATGAAATCAGCAGGCCCGTTTGAGACGAACCTGACAAAACTGTATGATACGTAAGCGCTGATACTACCTTGTAGTTACCATACTACTTTGGCCTTGCATTTCTTCGGTGAAAGAAAATAAAAAAGATGACCGACCCAACGATAACCAGTCCACACAAAATCAATTCTCTATCCATAATGCAACGAAAGTAGTCTTAATGACAGGTTTTACCATGTGCAGGGTGTTAATTTACTTTTATTAATTTATCCCCGGTGCCGTCCCCGGGGGTTGTTTCTGAGAATTTTTATGATATCAGCATCATCTGTGTTGCGCTCCATCAATTTCCCATATGGACAGTATTGCTACGATCGGATCATGCTTATAGGTAGTTTACAACAGGCTCTACATCATTTTGACAACTGCAGGCTTACAAAATAATTCCTCAAGGGAGCAGCATTGTAAAACCGGTTACCAGCAGCATTCAGATCGTTACCCAGGCTGTAGTTTTCATTGAATATATTGTCGACCCCGAATGTGAGTCTTGCTGTAAATGCCGGGGCTAGCTTCCATTCAAGACCGGTTTTAACCTGCAATATATTAAACGGCTTTGCAAATACTGTGTTACCATCGTTCAACGGTATGGATGTGGAACGACTGTGCTGCAGGTAAACAAACAAACCGCTTTTGCACTCAAATACCAAACTATTGACAAGGGTTAACCTGGGTACTCCTGTAATTAAATTGCCTGAATAATTACCTGATACGCTCACATAATCACTAAAAACATAATCTGAATAAGTGGTACTGCTGCTTAATGACAGTTTTTGTATTCGTTTATCCTGTTGAGGTGAAATAAAAAGGTATGCACATTGCAGTTCCACTCCCCGTTGATTGGTGCTGCCTGCATTAACAAAGAACTCGGCCCCGGCATCATTTTGTTGCTGTACAATGGCATTACGAAGTTGGTATTTATACAGGGAAACATCGACCCATAATTTCTTATTAAACGGAAAATAACGGATGCCGCATTCAACATTCAATCCGGTCTCCGGCTCAAGTGATGTATTAAGCCTGTTATCGGAAGACCTTATTTCTGCTGTGGTTGGTGGTGAATATCCTTTGCTGATTGACGAACGAAACAGCAATTTGCCGGCAACCAGATAACTGAGCGCCACCCTCGGCATCCATTGTGGAGAAAAGCCCCTTTTTAATTCAAGTGAATCAGTAAAATAATAACGATAATTATTCAGGCTCACCCCTGCTTCAGCAATAAAACGGTCCTGGAGATTCATCCTTACCCGGTTAAAAACAAAGTATTGCCTGGTATCGATTGTACCCTTGGCAATCAATACGCCTTTATCGCCTGACCGGTTCTGGTAATTGCTGACCGACGCCTGCGTTTGCTGCCATTCGGCCCCGATATCATATTCCCATTTCACTTTTTTTGTTTTGTTGCTGCTGAAAATAAAACAGGTGCGGCTGCCAACTGTTTTTTCTTTTCGCTCTTCATAGTTCGTAATGAACGGATTTTCAAAATCCACCCATGACCCAAATACTGACAACACGTGTTTTACATGGTCATTAATCTGCGTGGCATGTGTTATGCCGCCAAATAACATATCATTATACACCGCTGCTTTTTGCACCTCTGCTCCAGGCAACGTGGCAGTTGGCTGCCTTGCCTGCGTGGGATCCTGCAGAAACTGGGCGCTGGTGAGTCCGCCAGGTGTTTGATAATATAAACTGCTTCTGAAAAAAAGCACACTTAATTCACTTTTTTTCGTGTATCGCCAATTGTTAGTACCCTGCAGATAAAAACGCCGCAGATGGCTGTTCTTCCGGTATCCTCTGTTAACATAATAGCCCTGTATTACATTCAGATCATTCTTCTCGCTGGCATGAGCATACCGCATGCTTTGACTAAACAACCCAAAACTTCCGCCAGCGATCCCGGCGGATAAATTATTTTTCTTTTTTGGACTGTGTAGGGTAACCACACCACCTGAATTAGCGCCAAAAAGACTTCCATCCGGTCCTTTTAAAATTTCGATCCTGTTGACAGCATCCACAGGTATCACATTGAGATATGAATTACCCCCGGCATCTGTCAATGGAAATTCATCAAAGTATATTTTGATATTCCTGATACCAAAGGGTGAGCGCAACAAACTGCCCCTGATGGACAGCCTGTAGCTTCCAGGAGACCTTTCTTCCATTCGCACACCTGGTATGGTATTCAAAACGGGGACAAGCGAATTAAATTGTTGGGTACTTACCTGGGTACTGTCTATAACTGCAGCTGCAGCGGGTATCTGAAACAGGCCCTGCTTGATAACATAAGTAATTACTTTTACTTCATCAATGCCGGTAGTATCCTGTGACAGCACTCTGTTTGACAAAATGATAAAACAACAACATGTGCCAGCTACCTTCATTGCCCAATGTATAAAGCTGCTTTTTTTTATCATATTGGAATAAGCTGTTTAAGCATGCAGTTTATGACAGTTTACTTAAGAAATGGTTGTATGGAGTGAAACAATTATTTACTATAACCCATCTCCTGCTGCAAAGCTTCCATTGCTACAGCCAGGTAAACAAATGGTGCATTCCAGTTAATAGCTATTTCGTTGGAGGCATAGGAACATACATCGTCTGTAAATGATGTTTCAGGTTCTGTAAACTGGTAAACACATTTATCTTGCCTGGCAGGATTAGGTCCGCCTGACAACAAGCCCGGCACAGGCAATTCAATACCGTCGGCCTCCGATTGACGATGATGTATGTGTACAGGTGAGCGGCTACCCGTTCCAGTTAAAAAACAATAGCCAGTTGCATTCCGGCCAAGGATATAATCAAGGTTGCTGAGTGCAGCATGCATGTATTGTTTATGCTTTGTTATAAAATAAGCATTTATCAAAGCGATTCCCTGGTTAGCAGCATTGGAATTACTGCCCCAGTTAAAATCACTTTTGCTTTTACCCATCACCGTGGCAAAAGCACTTGAATCAGGAGCACTTGCCAATCGATCCGCAAATTCAATGAACTCATTTTTGTACCTTTTTACCAACTCATTTGCAGCAGGTGAAAGTGCAGCTGCCTTCCTGAAAAGCGAATAATAACCAAGCATGTCCACTTTATTCCATGAAGGAAGCATCATGGGAGCATTCTTTCTTTTTGCAATCACAGAAAAATACTGTTCATCTTTTGTGGTACAATATAATTCGCAGGCTGCCCAGAAAAATTCATCTGCAAATTCGTGATCGCCATAACCGCCTGTAGTTATCACCGGTGTGTACTTCGTGTTGATGACAGACTGGTCATAAGCTATGGCTGGATTTTTTAATGCCCAGACCCATGCCGCCCCCGCTGCTTTGAGGCAACTGTCTGCGAGCCCCGGAAACTCATTTTTATACTGATTATAAACTCTTGCACTTTGAGCCATCACCGCAGCAAAGTCAAGCGTGGACGCTGTTCCCTTTTGTACAACATAGCGGGGAGCCCTGGTTACACCCGGCATTACCATCCCGTCAAAGTCTGCATTGGTACATTTGTTATACACACCACCATCAGCAGGGTCCTGCATGGTCAGCATCCATCTAAGGTTGTACACTACTTCGTCCAATACATCCGGAACGCCGTTGCCACTCTCAGGAATATTTGTTTCTGCTTTTTGTAAAAAAGTACTGAAGTCTTCATATGCAGATAATAAAGTCCCCATTGTAATACCTGAATTTACAATATACTTATTATAATCCCCTGCATCGTACCAGCCTCCGGCCGAATTGATAACGATTCCGGGTGGCCGCTTTTCGCTGGCAGCAGAGGCATGGATCAGTACGGCCGTATCCGGGTGACCAGCTGGCCTGCTCCATTGCCCTGCATATTTTGTGCCGAGTGGCATGGAGCTGCGTTGAAAATAAAACCCTTTAAGTGCAGCGATAGCCGCAGCCCTGTTTACATTCTCAGTTATTGAAAAAGGACAGGAATTACCTGCACCTGTAATGGCAATAACGTATTTGCCCGCTCTTGTAAACTCACTGAATACGGCCAGCCTGGTAGTAAGAGCTGAATTATTTGACTGAATAGGGCGGCTTAATACCCCTTCATACAAAGTATCTTTCGTATCTGCAGAAAGAAGATAAAATTTCTTTTCAACGGTCTCCCTTGTAAGTACGGCTGTTTTAGGTGCCAAGGGATAAAAACCAAGCTGGTTCAACTGTATAGCAGGTTCGTTCTGTTGCGCCTGTACAAGTGTATCCGGGAGCAGCAGCAGGCTAAGAAAACCAACCACAAAAATATTTACTGTCATAAAAAAGGCATTGTGCTGTTACCAAAACATTCAACATTTTGCGGTATAAAGTCAAAACTGTTCAATTGAAAAATCAAACCCTGTTACTGACTTGCCATACCCAATGATCAACCCGCTGAAACGCATAGCAGAAAAATATTTTACTTCTTTCCGGTAGCTGCATAATATATGCCTGCATAAATATGATTGAGGAATGCGGGTTCGCTGTAAACCGCAGGCATATGACCTAAGGCGGTATAAAAAGAACGGCCTCCGTCATAATCATGGTACCAGGCAATGGGGTGAAAACTTCCCATGCCGGTTCCTTTTTTACTTTTATGGGCCCATTCTACTGTTGGATTATAAGAGGTTTCGTCCACAGCAAGGATATAATTTAAACCGGTCACTTTTTCTTCATCAAATTCATACCATTCGTCTGTCCAGTACTGTCCGTCTTTAAAACCTTCCAGCCCGGGAAAACTGTTTTTGGTGAATTTTAATTTAGCGGTTTGTATGGGTGGATGGATACGAAACATCCTGCCGACCATTTTTGTATACCATGGCCAATCGTACTCTGTATCTGAGGCGCTGTGTATACCAACAAAGCCCTTACCGGATCGAATGAATTTCTCTATTGCCTTTTGTTCTTCATTGTTAAATATATCACCTGTTGTATTCAGGAAAATTATCACCTGGAAATTTTCAAGGTATTTATCCGTAACAGGCATTCCATCCTGGTGCCATAGTACTTCAAAATGATTTCTTATACCCAGTGATTTAACTGCTGCCACAGCTTCATTGATAGATTCATGGTGCCAGCCGGCTGTTTTGGTAACAAGCAAAGCATTGAATTGCTTTTTATCCTGTGCAACAACAAAGAGACTGATCACACAGCCTATCAACAACAAGCACGCTTTTATATTCTTCATAAAGTGATTTTATTTGGTACTAAAATAGGTAACATATTCTTTTGGTAAAACGGTCAGCTTTTTTATCTGTACTTCTTTATAATATACTTCGGCGGCTTCGCTCTGCAATTGAACTTTCCCTTTGGTAAGCGGTTGGTAAGTTTTGCCGTCCCAATACCTGGAATTGGCCAGTATCATCACCACATGGCCATTGACAACATGAAGGCTTTTGCCATCAAAGCAGATCAGTTCTATTGTCGTATAACCGCCGCTGGTAGTTTCATGATCAGCACTACGCAGGCAGAAACCGGTATTGCCTGTGCCGGCGCCTAATGGCAAAAATGTTTGCCGTTCACTGGCAACAGCACTCATACTGCCCTCTGCCATGAATGCTTTTACATCTATGGCGGAGTTGGCAATACTCCAGTAATCACCCATATGCCCCTCCATGATCTGCAATTCCTGTCCCAGCATCCAGGCCCGCCAATAATCTGCTCCTGCCGGCCCTTGTGAATGATAGATCACACCTGCATCCAGCAATTTATCTTTTCTCGGCTCCCATTTTTTATTACCCCATTTTACTTTCAGTTTTAAATGATAGTTTTCATAGGCTTCTTTGGTAAACACACAGCCGTAGATCTCCCCGCTTACTTTTAATACCGGCTGTCCATTTTCTTCCAGCATACTGAACACATTGCTTACATTCTTATTATACCCAACAGGAAGAACAGTATCGCCCTGTTCATTTACCGGAACTTTACCATTGTATCCATCTTTGTGCCGGTAGCTGAGATAGGTTTCCCATTTTGAAAGATCCTTATCCAGCAGCGAAACCCAGGAATTCTTTTCTGTGGTGTTGGTTTGTGCAACCACACAAACCGTGGCAACAGCAAATAACAGTACACATACAAACTTCTTCATAAATGTTACATCGTCTTTTATTGGGTGAAATTGCTGCAGAGAAACAACTTAGCAAATTACAATTTCCTGGTGATAGTTTTTCCGATATACTTTACTGTTATCAGCGTATCCCCATTAAAGTCCATTCCTGCAGGATTGTCTTTATTGATCAGCTTAATTTTAAAATTCCTTTTTTTTATCATACCTGTAAAACTCCCTTTTCTTTCACCGATGGTGATGCTGCCAGCCTGTTCGTTGTAGCTAATCGGAATTTCTGTAAATGCTCCTTTTTCATAATTATAATTCCCGTTCTCGTCTTCGTACAGGGTAAAGGAAGCATCGGTACCGGCATATACATACAATATGATGGGATCTGCAGGTTTTTCCGCTGTGAACTGGATCTCCGGACCAGTGGGAATAATAGAACCTGCCTTCACAAAAACAGGTGTTCTTTCATACGGCGCATCTACTGTTATCTTTTGACCTCCGTTCCAGTATTTTCCTGTGTACAGGTCATACCATCCCTGCCCTGCAGGAAGGTACAAACTGCGGCTGGTTGCTTTGTAAGTATACACCGGGCTGATCAGCAATGATGATCCAAACATAAACTGGTCGCCTATATTTTGTACTGCTGCATCCTTTCCAAAATCCATTACCAGTCCACGCATGATCGTATAGTCGTGATGGTAAGCATGGCCTGCCAGGGAATAGATATAGGGCATCAGGCGGTACCGCAGTTTATTATAATACAGCATACTCTGGTATGCAGGATGGGTGTCGGGTGCGATATTGTATATTTCCCTGAAAGGAAACTGCCCATGTGCCCGGAACAATGGAACAAAAGTACCAAACTGGAACCAGCGTGTCTGTAGCTCTCTCCATTCTGCCAGGTCGGTCTCATTAGGTTTTTCATATCTTTTTTCTACAGAAAAACCACCGATATCCATTGTCCAGTAAGGCAAACCAGAGATAGAAAAATTCAACCCGGCACTGATCTGTGTCCGCATATCCTCCCAGCGGGAAGCAATATCCCCACTCCAGATAGTAGCACCATAGCGCTGAGAGCCTGCAAAACCGGATCTTGTTAAGAGGAACACCCTTTTGTCAGCATCCACGCTTCGTTGTCCTTCGTAAATGCCTTTTGCATTTTGTAAGGGATAGGCATTCAAATAGGCTGCGGCGGTACCCAATGCGGTTGGTGACATTTGCTTTTTTCTTTCAATTACAGAAGAGTTGGACAATATATCGGGTTCACTGGCATCCATCCACCACGCATCGATCCCTTTTACATAGATCTTATCATGTATCAGTTTCCAAAAACCTTTTCTTGCGTCTTCATTAAACACATCATAAAAAGTGGACACATAGCCCTTCCCTACCCAGTCTTTATGCGGTTCGGCAATGGTTCTTTTATACAGCCACCCCTTTGCATCAAACTGTTTAAATGCTGTGATACCCTCATAAAATTTAGGCCAAACAGATATCATGATCTGTGTTTTATATTTTTTATGCAGCACATCGATCATGCTGTCGGGGTTGGGAAAACGGGCGGCATCAAATTCCTGGCTGCCCCAGTCATCTTCTTTCCAGTAATTCCAGTCTAATACAATATTATCTAACGGTATCTTTCTTCTCCTGAATTCAGCTACAACATCTAATAGTTCATACTGCGTTTTGTAACGTTCCCTGCTTTGCCAGAAGCCCATGGCCCATTTTGGAACAATGGTAGCCTTGCCCGTTAGTTGTCTGTAACCATGGATCACCTCGTCTATGTTTTTGCCATGTACAAAATAATAATCCACTTCACTGCCTGCTTCAGAATCAAACGTAAATGTGTTTTTATCCTGCTCTGCGGCAGGTGGCAGAAAACCTGCGGCAAGATAGGATTCGCCTCCATCCGGTATCCACTCAATTTTAATGGGATATTTTTTTCCTTTTTCAAATAAAAAATCTGCCAATCCAGTACCGGGATTCCAGGCCTGCCGCCATTTATCCAGCAGCAGCTTTCCATCGATATAAAGTTTGATATACCCGGCGTAGGCAAACTTAAACTGGTGAATGCCGTTTGCGTTGCTGGCGACACTTCCCTGCCAGGTAACCATCCCTTTATCCACAGCAAATTCCTTTGGCAATTTCAGTTTACTGTCATTTAAAAAAGGATAGTCAATATCTGACTCTGCTTTTTCAAATGCAATGTTATTAGGCTGGCTCCTGTCATTGGCGTAGGATGCCGTAAGCCATCCTTCCACTTTATTCTTATCAAATAGTTTGAGTGCAGACAGTGTTTGATAGGGCCGTACATCACCTGCCTTGCTGTAAGAATAATTATCCCAAAGAATGCCATAATTCTTTACCGACACTAAAAAGGGTACGGCCACTTCTGTATTGTTTTGAAAAAAGATCACCTGCTTGCCTTTGTAATTCCATACATCATCCTGGTGCTGACCGAGACCATAATAGGCATCATCCGCCGCCATTTCAAATGTTTGCTTCACACTATACATCGGTTCACCTTCCAACAGTACTGGTGAAATACTTCTGCCGTTGATATCTCTTTCTGCAACGAGGGTATTGCCGGCCAGGTCTGTAAATGAAACAGTACCGGTTACAATATTGATCGTGGCTTTGAGAGAAGCGGTGGCCAATATCAATTTACCTTCCGCTTCTTTCACCTCCCATTTGCTTGTACCGGGCGTTGCGGTTACCACCAAACTTTTCCATTGAGCAATATTTTTTTCCGGGGAAGATGTAACCCGGATGATGTTGTCATTGATAACCTGCAACTGTACCGCTTTTGCATTGCCCGCTAACTTTTCATTGGGATATACGGTCACTGCATTGTCTTTTACCAAATAGGGCACTTGCTGAGCCAAACTGTGAGATGAAAATAACAAGCACCCTGTAACGATCAAACCGGGTGCAGTTTTTAAAAATGCCTGAATCATGAATGCTGTTTTTTATAAGAAAATAATTAACCTGTGGCCGACAAACGCCTGCTTCCGCTAAAGTAGAATAAATATAAAAGAAGCGGTATGTATTACTGGTACTTTATTATCATTTCATGGTTCATACTGGTTAAACCAAGCCCTTGCACTCATGGAAATTAAAAGGTAATTATACAGTTATTGATACATTTTCAGATAGTACAGCAATTTCACCACGAAAGCCGGAATAAATTGCCCACGATACGATTACGATTGTACATATTCCCCTGCTTATTCCCTGGCATACATGTATTGCAGTATTCATTTTAAGGTTTCGTGGCAAAAACTACCCGGCAGATAAAAAGGAATACTCTTTGTACAGTAACTGGTATGAAGAATCCACTCTATAATAAAAAACATGGTTCAGAATATTTCATATCGGGCATTGTTGCCACGGCATTGTATACAGTCTTTCTTGTACTTTTTTTGGAAGATCACCGGTATGAGAACTTTTACTACCTGTTTATTGGCAACTTTCTCTTTGTAGCCGTGATAGGATACTACACTTATTCATTGATAAACCGCTCCTTTGAAGGCAAACGGTCAGTATCGATGCTGGTGGCTGGTCACCTGGCGCTGGTTGCTGGAATTATAGTGTCGATATTGACTGTACTTATTTGCGGCATCATTTATTTTCCCGGCATTTTTTCTTCTTTGTCGCCTGAAAAGCTACTGCCAGGTGCACCTTCCAGCATTGAGATAACACGACCTGCCGGGTTGATCTTTATGCTGGAGGCCAACGTGATACTGGTGAGTGGCGGTGCTGCTTCTTTTCTGATCGTGATCTTTTCATACGCAGCAAAGCGCAACCAGACAAAAGACAAACCAACGCCGTTGGAAACCTATCTTGTAAAGAAATGATGGGGCTATAGAATATTGCCCCTGTATAACCGATGCAAGCCGCTTAGCTCAGTTTATTTTTTCTGTAACCTTTAAAGGAAGATCAACTATTTATAGATCAACAAAAGGTAACCGGCTGATGGGATATGCTTTCCCGTAGTAATACTCCTGCACAAGCAAATTTTTTTTCGACCTCCCTGTAGTTGCTTTTCTATAAATATTCATTTCGCCAAATCTTCATTCCCAAAGAGAAATATAGTATTGATTGCTGCGTTTCGGCATAACACAGGCTATTTCAACTTGTTAAGCCAGTTGCTTAGTTTAAGAAGATACGCTGTGTTTACTTCAATCAAAAACAATATTTTCTATGACCAAGAAACTTGCACTTTCACCCTTATTCTTCATGCTGCTATTTAACTGTTATGGACAGATTGGTATTGGCACCACTACTCCAGAATCATCTGCCAAACTGGAAGTGACATCCACCAGCAAAGGATTTCTTCCACCAAGAATGACGCAAGCGCAACGGAATGCAATTCTATTTCCGGCGGCCGGCTTGCTGATCTATCAAACAGACAGTACTGCAGGCATTTATCATTACAATGGTTTTGCCTGGGTAAATACATCTCATGATGGTCCACAAGGTCCACAGGGAATTGCTGGCACTAACGGTGCCGTGGGTGCGCAAGGTGAGCAAGGAATACAAGGGTTAAATGGAGAAACTGGCGCAACTGGTCCCACCGGTCCCACTGGTGCAACAGGCCCACAAGGTGAACAAGGAATACAAGGTGTAACAGGTCCGCAAGGAGAACAAGGAATACAAGGAATCGCCGGTACTAACGGTGCCGAGGGTCCGCAAGGCATACAAGGCTTAACTGGTCCAATTGGTCCCAATGGTCCCACAGGTGCAACTGGCCCACAAGGTGCACCAGGCATACAAGGTTTAACAGGTGCAACAGGCCCACAAGGTGAGCAAGGTATTCAAGGATTAACTGGAGAAACTGGCCCACAAGGCGAGCAAGGCATACAAGGATTAACTGGTCCAACTGGTCCCACCGGTCTCACTGGTGCAACAGGCCCACAAGGTGAGCAAGGATTACAAGGTTTAACAGGCGCAACTGGTCCTCAAGGCGAACAAGGCATACAAGGATTAACTGGTCCAACTGGTCCCACCGGTCTCACTGGCGCAACCGGCCCACAAGGCGAACAAGGAATACGCGGATTAACTGGTCCAACTGGTCCCACCGGTCTCACTGGTGCAACCGGCCCTCAAGGTGAGCAAGGATTACAGGGTTTAACTGGAGAAACTGGTGCAACTGGCCCACAAGGCGAACAAGGCATACAAGGATTAACTGGTCCAACTGGTCCCACTGGTCTCACTGGTGCAACCGGCCCTCAAGGTGAACAAGGAATACAAGGCATTGCTGGCACTAACGGTGCCATGGGTCCGCAAGGTGAGCAAGGCACACAAGGTTTAACTGGCGAAACAGGCCCACAAGGTTTAACTGGCGCAACAGGCCCACAAGGCGAACAAGGAATACAAGGTTTAACTGGTGCAACTGGTCCTACAGGTCCCACCGGTGTTACAGGCCTACAAGGAGAAACCGGCCCAATGGGCCCGCAGGGTCCACAAGGTTCCTCCGCAGCTAACATATTAACCGGCATTGTAGCCATCGCAAATGGCGGCACGGGTTCTGATACTCAAAATTTTGTAGACCTCACCACATCACAAAACATCAACGGAGAAAAAACCTTTACAGATAATACCACCTTCACTGGAAGCATCACCGCCTTATCTCTCATGAAAGCCGGTGGTACGGCTGACCAGTTTTTAAAAGCAGATGGCAGTGTTGATAACAACAACTATCTCACAACAGGCAATGCCTCCGCAACCTACCTTCTTTTGGCAGGCGGCACATTAACCGGCATACTAACAGGTACGGATGCCTCTTTTACTGGCACGCTTACAACCGGTGCGGTTACCTATCCCAATACAGATGGTACAGCGGGACAAATACTCACCACCAATGGTAATGGCATTGCCTCCTGGTCATCCGCTGCAATAAGGGAACTGGCAGACGAAATAACGGCCACCGCTGCCCAAACAGATTTCACTTTAACGCAGGCACCTTCAGCCAACAGCAAAGTAAAAATGTTTGTAAACGGTATCAGGATCAGCAATACAGCCTATTCTGTTACAGACAATACAATCAGCTACGACCCTGTTTTAAATGGAGGCTATATCATTACGGTAAATGACAGGGTTCAGTTTGATTATTATTATTGATCCTGAAAAAAGGAGCAGATTGAAACCTGCAAAAAATAATTTATTACTTATTTATTCCAAACACATGTATAGTAATTGTCACCGTTATAAGATTTCCCTGTTATTGACCAGTTTGCTGGTACTTGCATGCGGTTTGGATGTAAGGTCACAAACGGCTTCGCTGTACTTTCAATTTGGCCCGGAGATCCGGAACCCCGTCAATTTAACCGCAGACGCAAATGGTAATTTTTATTTTATCCAATACAACAATAACTGGCAGCCACAGGTGGCAAAACTTTCCGCACAGGGTGTTGTCACAACGCTCCTGTCAGGAACCTACCACCCACAAAACTTAAAGGCGGATGCTACTGGCAACCTGTACTTTATTGATACCTATACCTGGCCATCCATCATCAAAAAAATGACCCCGGCAGGCACTGTTTCAGATGTAATGAATGATCCACAGTATGCGCCCCAAAATTTCGCCTTTGATACCAACGGCAACCTGTACTTCGCTGACGGCATGAACTGGCCATTTGACATAAAAAAAGTAGACTCAGCCGGTAATGTATCTGTTTTTATATCAGGTGAATTTTACCCGGAAAATATGATAACGGATGCTGCAGGCAACCTTTTTTTTACAGACACGTACAACTGGCCCCCCGAAATAAAAAAAGTGTTACCGGACGGCACCCTCTCTTCCTTTCTTACAGGCGACCACTATTCTCAATACATGGCGATGGACAAAGACAGTACCCTGTATTTTTTTGATGGAATGAACTGGCCTCCGGAAATAAAAAAACTTGCTACGGATGGTACTGTTTCCACATTGCTTTCGGATGGTATTCAGAATGCCAACAGTCTTGTGGTGGATGCAGGCAGCAGTATATATTTCATCAACAATGTGAATGGCCAGTATAATATCAGTATCCTGAGAAATGTACAAGCTCCCTGTTTTGCACCAGCTGCTCCCTATTGCAACGACACGGTTGTTTGCAATGGCAGCGATATCACTCTTACAGCAGGTGGCTTTGGCGAGATCAGGTGGTACGATTCGGCTGTGAATGGCAATTTACTGGCAACAGGAAACAGTTTTACTCCTCCAATGATTGCAACCAATACCACATTTTATGCTGAAAGTTTTATCTGTGACTCCAGTTCACCAAGAAAAGCAGTACTGGTTGAGGTAGTTGACCTGCCTGTGGCTGCTATTTCAGGAAATACTACCGGTAACGACTATGTTAGCCTTACCGCCTCCGGTGGAAATACCTACCTCTGGAACGGTGGCGCTTCCATCAATACAGCGGTGAATGCATTTACCAACAGTGGCACTTACAACGTAACCGTAAAGAATGAAAGCGGTTGCACAGACAATGCCTTTGCCATTATTGTAGTGAATAAATTCGGGCTGACCAAATATGGACAACTGACTGCAGATACATTGGTTAAAATGGATAAGAATGGCGGGCAGGCTACCAGCACCTATATTAATAAACATGGAAAAAACGCTTCTTCCCTCCCCGTTGATGGATTATTGAACTACGCCATTTTTACTAATGCAGGAGGCTATGCTTATAGTGACAATGACTTTATCAATTTCACCTTACCTGCCAATCAAACCAGCTCCGGCACGGCAGCAGCGCCGGTGCTGTTAGACTGGACACAATGGAGCACTTTAACCAACGCAGGTATTGCCATACCTAATAACGGCGAACAGTTTTCTGTAGTAGTATCCGGCTATTTTATACCAGAAGAAACAGGAACCTATCTTTTTACCTGCGAAGGTGATGATGCCGTGGATCTTTTTATAAACAATGTTCACGTGGCCAATCACTATGGCGCCCATGGCACAGAAGGACTGGGTACACATACAGGAACCATCAGCCTGGTGCAAGGAACAAAATATGCATTCAGGGCCAGGATGCAGGAAAATGGTGGTGGCGAAGGGCTCAGGATATTCTGGAGAAAGCCATCGGAAAATTCCGGCTGGCAGATATACAACACTGAACTAACATCTTTTTAAACATCTACATGCCGCTATCAATTGAACGGTTACAGCAGTCAACAAATAAACAATCGTTGTTACCGAAAAAATAAATTCAATATCATGAAAGCAATATCCATTTCTGCACTCTTATTTTTAAGTGCATCATTTTTTAGCCCTGCGGCAGTAGCCCAGCTTTACCTGAGCAATGGCGATACCCTGTTCATCAGTCCGGGGGAGCAAATTTTTATAGATGCCGACCTGGAAATAGCCGAAGGCGCCATTATCATCAACCATGCTGCCGCCGGCATCAACCTTACCGGCACCGCTGGCATACAAGGTAAAATTGATTACAGTGCGGCAGCCAATCAAAACATTTTACCCTATCATCATAAGACCTTATACATTGGCGGTAGTGGTAATAAATTACTGACTGCGGATATCAGTATCAGTGACCAGTTGCAGCTGGGCGGTACTGCCAAACTGATCACCGGTAATTATTTATTGGCACTCAACGGAGTCCATTCAACCATTTCCGGCACCCATGCATTTGGCAACAATGCTGATAGCTGGATTGTAACCGGTAATGGCAATTCCGGTGAGAACAATACCGGTTCAGGTGGATTAAAAATTACGGGTATTGGCAATAATGGCCGCAGCGGGAACATACTTTTCCCGGTGGGGCCAAGCATTTTTAATTATAATCCTGTTACCATACACAATACTGGAATCACAGATGATTATACGGTGGCCGTAAATGACCAGGTGGTACCCGGTGCGGATATTACCAAAAGTGTAGAGGCAACATGGAATATTTCGGAAGCAATCAATGGTGGAAGCAATATTGAACTTGGTACGCAATGGACCGCTGCAGACGAAGCCGTAAATTTTATGCGGCCTGCCTGCCGTATTGTACACAGTGACGGAACAGTGATTGACTACAATGCAGCTGTTGCTGCAGCCGGCGGAAATGATCCCTTTACCAGGACCGGCACCGGCTTTACCAGCTTCTCTCCATTTGGTGTTACCAGTGATGGGATAGTGCTGCCCGTTACCTTTATCAGGCTGGTGGCTTACACCTTGCAGGAAACAGTGCAGGTAGAATGGGAAACAGCAGCTGAAACAGCCATCAGTTATTATGAAGTACAAAGAAGTACAGACAATATAAGGTTTATAAAAGTGGGCAGGGTGGATGCTGCTGCTATTATCAACTACCTCGTGCCTTATAACTTTACGGATGCTGCTCCTCAAAATGGATTAAATTATTACAGGATAAAAAGTGTGGGAACTAATGGCGCAGTTAAATTCAGTTCCATTGCAAAAGTGAATTACGCAGCCAAACCCGGCAGCATCAGCGTATACCCTAACCCGGTAACAGACAATAAAATTAGTGTAGAATTTAAAAATAAAAAAGCCGGCATGTACCATATCAGCCTGCTCAATACCAATGGAGCATTAGTGTATCAAAAGAAAATGACACACGATGGCGGGAACTATAAATATATACTGGTACTGCCTGCTGCATTAGCCAGGGAACTATACCAAATGAATATTGATGGCCCTGACGGAACCAGGACCCAGCTAAAAATCATGATACACTATTAAAAAGCGTAAAGCAACCATTACAATTAATTAGCTATCGATTTCAACTCTTTTCTTTAACCCTGAAAATGATGCCGCTATATATTGGCGGCATTTTTCTCTGCAATATTACTAAATTATTTAGTAATATTGCTGCTGAAACTACAAAAAATTATATCTTCTTTAATGGCTGCATCTACATCCGATATCATTGCTCAATTGCAAAAAGATATGCTCCCGCTGCAGGGCGTCCGGAATAGCTTAAAAAATACCGGGCTGGATGCAGCATTGGGACCCATTAAAAATGCCTTTCCCGGCAACTCCTTTCCTATAGGCGCCATTCACGAGTTTATTGCTGTAAACCCCGAAGCAGCAACCGCCAGTTGTGGCTTTATTTCCGGTATCCTTTCTTCGTTGATGCGTAACCGTGGGGCATTGCTTTGGATCAGTGCTTCCAGGAATATCTACCCTCCTGCCCTGCAGTCATTTGGCATAGCACCGGATAAAATAATCTTTATCGACCTGCAAAAAGACAAAGAAGTGTTGTGGGCTATGGAAGAGGCATTGAAATGTAAAGGGTTGGCTGCGGTAGTAGGTGAAATAAAGGAACTGGATTTTACAGCCTCCCGGCGGTTGCAGTTAGCAGTGGAAACCAGTAAGTCAACCGGTTTTATTCTAAGAAAGGATCCGGCAAATATTCAAACAACGGCCTGTGTTACCCGTTGGCAGATCAGCGCTGTTAAAAGTGAGTTGGAAACAGGCATGCCCGGAGTGGGTTTTTCCCGCTGGCATGTGGAATTGATAAAAGTAAGAAATGGCAAGCCAGGCAAATGGCAGGTAGAATTTTTGGCTGGCAGGTTCAGGCATATTTCAACTGCCATTGCCATTCCGTTGATTCAAAAAAAGAAAACGGGATGATATGCAAAAGCGCTTCGTATCCATATGGTTCCGTCACCTCAAAACGGATTGGTTCATCCGTCGCCAGTCTGCTTTAAAGGATATCCCCTTTGTATTGGCGGCACCCGATCATGGCAGGATGCTGATCACCGCTGCCAATACCAAGGCCGAAAACGAAGGCGTGTACCCGGGCATGGTAGTGGCAGATGCCAGGGCGGTCATTTCATCACTTCAGGTACTGGATGACATTCCAGGCTTATCAACAAAATTGTTGACCGGTATTGGGGAATGGTGTATCCGCTTTGCCCCGGCCGTTGCTGTGGATGATCCCAATGGGTTGCTGCTGGAAGCTACAGGTTGTACTCATTTATGGGGCAATGAAAAAGAGTATCTCACGGATATCTATAAACGCATCCGTCAATTTGGTTATGATATTAAAATCGGCATTGCCGATACCATCGGTGCTGCCTGGGCCATCGCCCGTTTTGGAAAGGGCTCTCCCATGGTGGAATCAGCACAACAATCAAAAGCCCTGCTTACATTACCGGCAGCAGCACTTCGTATAGAACCTGTTACTTCAGAACGATTAGAAAAATTAGGTCTCCGCCAGGTAAAAGATTTTATCTATTTACCAAGACCATCAATAAGGCGCCGTTTTGGAGCGTTCTTATTACAACGGATCGACCAGGCAGTGGGTGATGCAGAAGAATGGATCACTCCTTTACAACCCATCGAACCATTCCAGGAAAGATTACCCTGCCTGGAACCCATTGTAACAGCAACAGGAATTGAAATAGCAATACAACGTTTGCTGGATGCTTTGTGCAAACGATTACAACAGGAAGGCAAGGGCTTAAGGATCGCCACACTCAAAGGATACCGGGTGGATGGAAAAATCGTATCCATTGAGACCGGTACCAACCGGCCCTCCTGCAATACCCAACATTTGTTTAAATTATTTAAAATAAAAATAGATTCCATCGAACCGGCATTGGGCATTGAACTGTTTACAATGACTGCTTTAAAAGTAGAAGAAGTTTCTATCACACAAGAAAAACTTTGGGAACAGAATGGCGGGCTGGATGATAGGGAGTTATCAGAATTACTCGACCGCATTGAAGGAAAGATGGGCAGCGATCATATACACAGGTATCTACCTGCTGAACATTACTGGCCGGAGCGATCTTTTAAACTGGCCGCTTCGCTCAATGAAAAAACATCCATACCCTGGAAGATCGACCGTCCACGCCCCTTGCAAATGCTCTTTAAACCACAAGCCATTGAAGTCACCGCTCCCATTCCTGATTATCCCCCGATGATGTTCCGCTACAAAGGAAAATTGCATAAAATAATAAAAGCAGATGGGCCAGAAAGAATTGAACCCGAATGGTGGCTGCAGGATGGCCAGCATCGGGATTATTATGTGGTGGAAGATGAAGAAGGCAAACGGTACTGGCTATTCCGCTTGGGGCATTATGATGCAGCCAAAAGCTGGCAATGGTTTATACATGGATTTTTTGCGTAGCGGAGTATAGGAACACGGATGATGCTGATAAAACGGATTGAAACGGATAAACGCAAATATTTTCGATGACGTTGCCGAATAAAGAAATACTGCAAAAGTGGAAGAACAAAATGCCTATAAAAGTTTTAAAGTACCGCTGCCTCTCCTCCAGGAGAGGGAGACGGAGGGTGAGGTGCTAGGAGAGACGGAGGGTGAGGTGAAAAATGACATAAAGAAAAAAACTAAACAACTCTACACCGAACTCCAAACCACCACCAACTTTACCTTCCTGCAAGGTGCCTCACACACCGAAGAAATGGTGCAACAGGCGGCCGCTCTCGGGTATACCAGCATCGCCATCACCGACCGAAATACACTCGCCGGTATTGTACGGGCACATGCCGCTGCCCGTAGAAGCGGTATCCGCATCATCGTCGGCTGCCGGCTCGACCTGCTGGATGGCCCAAGTCTGCTGGCATACCCAACTAACATACAGGCCTATTCGCAGTTATCTAACCTACTTACCCTGGGCAACCGCCGGGCAGAAAAGGGAGAATGTCATTTATACAAAGCAGATGCTTTTACATATGCTGCTGGTATGCAATTCATCGTGCTGCCACCAGGTGAACTGAACAGTCAGTTTGAATTTGATCCATCCTTTACAAACACGTTAATAGAATATAAAAATGTTTTTCAGGATCATCTCTATATCGCAGCGTCAAGAAAATACCAGGGTGATGATGGTAAATATTTATTTCAGCTGGCTAAACTTGCAGCACAATTACAAATACCGCTGGTGGCTACCAATGATGTGCACTACCACGAACCGCAAAGACGGCAATTACAGGATGTACTCACCTGCATCCGGGAGAAATGTACCATCTATACCGCCGGCTATTTATTGCATCCTAATGCAGAACGTTTTTTAAAACCACCAGAAGAAATGTTCCGCCTCTTCCGGCAATACCCGGAAGCCATTTCCAACACCCAACGCATCGTGGAAGCCTGCACTTTTTCGCTGGATGAATTAAAATATGAATATCCCGAAGAGATCACCACCGGAGGCCGTTCGCCACAGGAAGAACTCACGCATTTAGCCTGGCAGGGCGCTAAAGAAAGATATGGAGGAGCACTCTCCGAAAAAACAATCGCTGCCATCAACTACGAATTGAAATTTATCAAAGAGATGAACTATGCGGCTTACTTTCTTACCGTGTATGATATCGTCCGCTTTGCAAGGGAACAAAACATATTGTGCCAGGGCCGTGGTTCCGCTGCTAACTCCACGGTATGTTATTGTTTGGGTATCACATCGGTTGATCCCACCAAATTCGATTTATTATTTGAACGATTTATTTCTTCTGCCCGCAATGAACCGCCCGATATTGATGTGGACTTTGAACATGAACGCCGGGAAGAAGTGATGCAATATGTTTTTAATAAATATGGTCGGGACAGGGCAGCCATTGTTGCCACCGTTACACAAGTGCATCAGCGGGGAGCCATACGGGATGTGGGTAAAGCAATGGGCTTGTCGGTTGATACCATCAATGGTTTGTCTGCCTCCCTCTGGGAATTTACCGATGAATGGTTTGAAGGCAAACGCATTAAGGAACAGGGCCTCAACCCCGGCGATGCACACCTGTTAAAAGTACTGCAGCTGACAAAGGAATACATGGGTTTTCCCCGGCAACTGGGTCAGCATACAGGAGGTTTTGTAATTACCCGGGGCAAACTATCCGACCTCTGCCCGATCATGAATGCCCGGATGATCGACCGTACCTGCATCGAATGGAACAAGGATGATATCGATGCATTGGGTTTTATGAAGATCGATGTGCTGGCATTGGGTATGCTTACCTGTATCCGCAAGGCATTTGATATTGCCAAAGCCCATTACCAACTCGATCTAACGCTGGCGAATATCCCACAAGATGATCCGGCAGTGTACGAGATGATCAGTCATGCTGATACCATTGGCGTGTTCCAGATAGAAAGCCGGGCACAACAATCCATGTTGCCCAGGCTGCGGCCCAACTGTTTTTACGACCTGGTGATTGAAGTGGCCATTGTACGCCCCGGCCCCATACAGGGCGATATGGTACATCCCTACCTGCGCCGCCGCAATGGGGAAGAAAAAGTAGAATACCCATCTAAAGAACTGGAAGATATTTTAAAACGAACATTGGGTGTTCCGCTGTTCCAGGAGCAGGCGATGAAGATCGCTATTGTGGCGGCGGGCTTTTCACCGGCAGAAGCTGATGGCCTGCGCCGCAGCATGGCTACTTTTAAAGCCAAGGGTCTTGTATCTCAATACGAAGAGAAACTCATCAAGGGCATGATAAAAAATGGCTATACGCTCGACTATGCCCAGCGGGTATTCAAACAACTCGAAGGTTTTGGCAGTTATGGTTTTCCCGAAAGCCATGCCGCCAGTTTTGCCTTACTGGTGTACGTTAGCAGCTGGCTCAAATGTTATTACCCGGATGTTTTTTGTTGCGCCATACTCAACAGTCTGCCCATGGGTTTTTACCAACCAGCCCAACTGATCAGTGATGCCATCAAACATGGCGTGGAAATATTGCCAGTGGATATCAATCATTCTTTGTGGGACAACCAGCTGGAACCAGAAAACCCCAATGAAACAAAAACGAGTCAGTTCCGTACCCTGCGACTGGGTTTTCGCCAGGTGAAGGGACTGCGGCAGGATGATATGGATATACTCATTAACCAACGTACGAAACCCTATCGGAGTATCAACTGTCTACGGGATGCCGGCATACCCGAAGCGGCATTGGAAAGACTGGCAGATGCCGATGCCTTTCGTTCTATTGATCTCGACCGGCGGCAGGCATTGTGGGAAGTATCTACCAAAGATCAGCCGGTGCAACTCTTCAAAGGCCAGCAACCAGCCGATGGGGTAAATGAAAAGATATCCCTGCCTGTGATGAGTACCTCTGAACATGTGGTGCAGGATTATGCAGCCACTTCCTTATCATTGAAAGCACACCCGGTATCTTTTGTAAGAGAGAAATTGCAGCAATTACAAATACTGCCTACGGCACAACTTTCTACATTAAAAAACGACACACCCATAAAAGTAGCCGGACTGGTATTGGTGCGGCAGCGGCCCGGCACTGCAGGCGGTGTTTGTTTTATGACCATTGAAGATGAAACCGGTTTTGCCAACCTGGTGATCTTTGAAAAACTATTTGACCAGTATCGCAAAGCCATCCTGCAATCCAAACTGATCATGGTGGAAGGTACCTTACAGGTTGAAGGCGAAGTGATCCATGTAATTGTGAAACACTGTTATAATTTTTCCACCTTACTGCGGAAGTTAACGCCCTCTCAAAATGATGACCCTGCTGTGTTGACGCTGGCTTATGCGGATGAGAAATCGATACCGGCGCATGCACAGGATAAAGGAAAGGAAGGGAAAGTGTTTTATGGAGGGAGGAATTTTAGGTAATGGGATTGGTAGTTGTTCCTGTGGCAGCATCTTTGCCCTACCACCATTTTTATCGAGAGTCAGTCACTTGCACTGCACTTCATGGGAAAACAATTATTAAAGTGAAGAAGGCTGCGGGAAACAAACCAAGGTGAAGATGAATTCAACTATTCCAAAGTTGACTATTTTGTCTCAGCGGGGTTTTCACAGCACACCACACAAAACCAAATACGCTTTCGTGAAACCCCGACGAATAAAAGCGCCAGCAATATCAGTTTCCCACGCTCCAAATTTTAATGCTGTTAAAATTCGGGTTATCAATCCATTCAACGTCGGGGTTTCGCCGCATGCTGTTTTATAATGTACTCACTTCACTGGCGAAAACCGCCGCCGGGACATAGTATTATTTTAAACGCTTCGATAAAAGCCCAGCTGTCCCTCTGTCCCGGCGGGGTTTTCACAGCACACCCCACAAAACCAAATACGCTTTCGTGAAACCCCGACGAATAAAAGAGCCAGCAATATTAGTAACCCACCCTTTAAATTTTCACAATCTTAAAATTCAGGCTAATGTTACATTCAACGTCAGGGTTTCGCCTCAGGCTGTTTTATAATGCATTCACTCCATTGGCGAAAACCACCGCCGGGACAAAGTATTATTTTAAACGTTTCGATAAAAGCCCAGCTGTCCCTCTGTCCCGGCGGGGTTTTCACAGCAACCAATACAAAACCAAATACACTTTCGTGAAAC